>ERZ1034920.11-NODE-11-length-133889-cov-69.436645_pt1 | contig 133889 bp, 125 predicted proteins | sample MGYA00520688_ERZ1034920 | MGnify/ENA primary metagenome ERZ1034920 (study PRJEB33766, sample SAMN09781785) | gut metagenome | biome: gut microbiome | host: Homo sapiens | place: Madagascar | study: EMG produced TPA metagenomics assembly of the PRJNA485056 data... | reverse complement strand
GGAAGGTTAAATGTTTCCCTTACGGGATAGCACCCACCTAAATTACCTCTCACAAGGGAGAACTTTAATTTCGCTTAGCTATTTACCGCAACATTAATCGGGTCAACCGATTTTGCATAGTTTACTAACGCCTTAAACACAAACGGATGCAATTTTTCATCTTTTACGTCTTGATAAATTATAGTAAGTGCTTGTTTGGGAGACATTGGAGCTTTATATGTTCTACTTTCGGTAAGTGCTGAATACTTATCTGCGGCAGAAAGAATTTGCAAATTCAAATCTGCATTAAAATCCTTACCAACCCACGGATAACCAGTTTTTTTTGCATTCTGATGATGGTTTCTTATCAGGTTCAATGTTTTTTCGTTCAAATTAGAATTTTTTAAAATTTCATAACTCAACTCAGAATGAGTGTGCATAATTTTTGTTTCTTTTTCATCCAACTTTGCTGGTTTATTCAAAACCTTTGGCGGAATCAGAACTTTTCCCACATCATGAAGATACGCCGCATCGTCAATCGCTTTTATATCAACCCTATTTCGCAAAGCAAACGGTAAATTATCAGCAATTCCGTTAATAATACTTTGCGTATCAGTCGCATGGTTTTGTTGTAAATCATTTAATTCTTCTATATTCAAATTCAAATCTGGATTAAAATCTTTTACAATCGCCCGAATTTTAGGATTTGAATTAACAGCTTTTCGAATATACTGTTCTGTCGCAAGTGACTTAACCGATGTACTTTGGAAAGTATCAGCATTCAAACCTGTTCCAAAACCAATATTATAACGGTTTCGGTCAACACGATTATTTGGTTGTAATGCGCCCACACTAAAAGCGCGATTGATTTCCAATCCCATACACGACTACATTAAATTACTACTACACTACATATTTATAAAGTATTTTTTCTCTCATAAATTGACTTAATTTCAGACCTTTGTATAGAAATTTTAACAAAATATAATTAAGGATATATAAAGAATAAAAATTTTTATTACTAAATGTGCTACAATAATATCTATGAAAGAAATAGAAAATGTGTTAGTATGCGGAATAGGTGCAGTAGGAAGCATTTACGCCGATAAAATAGAGAAATATTCACCTGAAAAATTAAGAGTTTTAGTAGACAAATCAAGACTTGAAAGATACAAAAAAAATCCGACAATCTTTAATGGCAGAACCTTAGATTTCAAATACGTTCTTCCTGAAGAAACTAAATTTAAAGCAGATTTAATAATCATTGCAACAAAATTTGACGGATTAAATGACGTTATAAAAAACATCAAAAATTTTGTCAAAGATGACACAATCATTTTATCGTTATTAAACGGTGTAACGAGTGAAAAAATTATCGCTAAAACATATGGGCGTGAAAAGCTATTATACTCCTATTTTATAGGGCATAGTGCGATTAGAGAAGGCAGAAAAATAGTTCATGATGACGTAAATACAATTGTTTTCGGTTCTGAAAATACTAACGATTTTGCAAATGTCGAAAAGGTAAAATTTTTCTTTGAAAAAGCTGCTATAAACTACCTTATTCCAGACGATATAATACATTCATTATGGTTAAAATATATGCTAAATGTTGCAGCAAACCAAACAACTGCCATTTTAAGAATGAATTTTGGAGAAATGCTTGAAAATGACAAATGTATGGATTTTGCTATTAATATAATGAAAGAAGTTCAGGCTATTGCAAAAGCAGAAGGTGTAAAAAACACCGAAACAATGATTGATGAAACTATCAAACATCTTCACACAATGATACCGGAAGGTAAAACATCTATGTTACAAGACGTTGAAGCCGGCAGAAAAACAGAAGTCGCAATGTTTGCAGGTACAATAATAAAAATGGGAAAAGAACTCGGAATTCCAACTCCATACAACAAAGTTATTAAAGATATGATTGAAATTATCCATAGACAACAGGATATTAATAAATCAAAGCAACTTATAAATTGCTAATTAATCCTCATCATTTTGAAAATTTTGTTGGTAATTTATAGCCTGCTGACGCATATTTTGAATTTCATTAACCTGTTCATCAACTTGCTCCTGAACACTTTTTGTATCAGTTGCAGAATTGTCAATCTTTAACGAAGAAGTTCCTTTTAGTGCATTCATTCCAATAAGAAATACTATTGCTGTCAAAACTAAACCTATCAACAAATCTATAGCACCAAATGCTTTTCTTTTCATAAATTTCCTTTAACTCAATTTATTTTTTTGAATAAAAAATTTAACCGCATCATCAACCGTTTTTGGAGTTTTCAATATTTCATCTTCAATACTATGACTTTTATTTCTAACAAAAAATTTGTTATAAACAGTCAAACCTGCATAGATAATTATTGATGACAAAGCGACACCTCCCATTGCAAGTAGGAATTTGGTTATCGCCGTAGACATGGCAGTATTGCGGGTTGTTTCACACAAACCCGCATTTACTGTCAAAAACATTAATGTAAAAATTGTACTAATAATTTTATTCTTCAACGTTTTCTTCTGTAGCCTCTTTAGCCTTCTTTGCTCTCGGTTTTCTTGTTTTAGAAGTTCCTCTATTTGGTCTGCGAGTTTTCTTTGGTTTTTCTTCTACAGCTTCTTCGCTTGCAGGAATTTCTTCTACAACCTCAGCTTTTTCTTCAACTTGCTCGACAACAGACGCTTCTTTTTTAGTTTTTGGAGATTTCTTCTTACTCCTTTTTTCTTCTTTTGGAGCTTCAGTTTCTTCAACTTGTACTTCTATCACAGGTTTAATTTCTTCATTCGGTTTCAAAACTGTTTCAGCAGTTTCAATCGTTTGTTCTGCAATTTCAGTAGTTGGTTGCTCTTGTTTCTTTTCAAACTTATTTTTTCTTCCGCCACGTTTACGTTTGTTATCTCGTTTTTCAGCTTCTTGAACTGCAACTGTTGAAGGATTTTCAACCTCAACAACAGGTGTTTGAGCTTGTTGTTCTTCAACCGGTTCTTGTTGTGGAGCAGGTTGAATTTGGTTTTGATTATTATTATTTCTGTTATTATTGTTTTTATTATTTTTTTTGAAATTATTAACCGGCAACTTCATTTTCGCAGCTTTTGCTCTGTATTCTCCTTCTGCGGTCGGTGTTGCAAAATTAAATTCATTCATAAAATATCCAGTACCTTGACAGTGCGGACATTTTTTAGTAAAGATTTCTGACAATGATTGACCTTGTCTATGGCGGGTAAGTTCTACCAAACCTAAGTCAGAAATTTGTCCAACTTGAGGTTTTGCCTTATCTGGTTCAAGTGCGATTTCAAGTTCTTCTAACATAGCCAATTTATCAGCTCTTGACATCATATCAATAAAATCAACTATTATCATACCGCCAATGTTTCTTAATCTTAACTGACGTGCAATTTCGTGAACCGCTTCAATATTAGTTTTCAGAATTGTTTCATCTTGAGTTGATGAACTTGTAAACTTACCACTGTTAACATCAATTACCGTCAACGCTTCAGTTTGCTGGATAAACAAATATCCTCCTGATGGCATATTAACTTTGATATTCAAAGCAGCTTTAATCTCTTTGTGAACATCGGTTGCGATAAGCAAAGGTTCTGTACCTTTATACAAAGTAACTTGAATATTTTTATTCATATGCCAGTTTTGCAAAATATTTTGAACTCTTTGCATTGCAAAAGCTGTATCAACAACAATTTCTTTTACATCTTCAGTACAAGCTTCTCTGATAGTTCTATAAAGAAGATCTTGATCACGATATAAAAGATTTGGAGGAGTCATTGTTTCTGAAGCAGTAATAATGTTATTCCATTTTTCAAGAAGGATTTCTAAATCCTCTTGAATATCAGCCTCTGACTGACCTTCTGCCTCCGTTCTAATAATTACACCTACACCAACTGGTTTAATCAAACTTACAACAGATTTTAGCCTTGCTCTTTCTTTAGAGTTTTCTATTTTTTTACTAATACTAATTCCAGGTTCATTTGGCATTAACACCAAAAATCTTCCAGGAAGGCTGATTTCTGTAGTAACTCTAGGTCCTTTATGTCCTGTAGGTTCTTTTACCACTTGTACAATAAGTTTTTGTTTTGGAGAAAGTTTATCTTTCAAAGAGCCTTTGCCCATAACATCTTGAGCGTGTAAAAAGCCCATTTTGTCAACACCAACATCAACAAATGCAGCATCAATACTTGGCAAAATATTGTCAACTGTTGCCAAATAAACATCTCCTAAAATAACATCGCCTCTTGAAATAAAGAAATCTGTAACCTTTCCACCTTCCATAACTGCAGCGATATTATCACGTTCTGCAATGATAATCTTTTTATCAGCATTTTGTTGTTGCTGATGATTTTTAAAATTGTGTCTGTCGTTTGCCATAAAAAAATCCTTTATAATTCTTGTAAATCTTTGTCAAAGAAACGGGTGCGCTTGATATTAAATGTTACACCTGATGCAATCAAATTCATTAAAACATCTGCTCTCAATGCCGGAATACCTGCTTCTACAGTCCCGTCTTCTTTATTAATTGCTGATTGACCGGTTTTTAATACTATGAACAGACTTTCATCCTCAAATCTATATGATTTTATAGATTTCTTTACGTCTGTTTTTTTAATTAAACCTTTTTTGTTTTTCTTCTCGATAAAAATTTCTTCGGAAGATAAAACTTTGTCTGTATTATATCGTAAACTTTCAAAATCGTAAAGTGATTTATTAAAAATATCAACTTTATATTCTGCCCACTGCGCAGTAATATCAATTGCAGGAGCATTTTTCGGAATTTTTACAATACTTATAATTTTAGATTCTTTCGGTAGAACTTTCTCTAACTTTAGTTTGAGTTCATCTTCCATCAAATCATTAAACAATTCCACATCAACCAATTCCCCATCGCTTTCCGCAAACAATGGAAGCGCTACCCCCATTGAAACTTTCATTGATGGGTTATAACCCAATGAATAAACTACATCCAAATTGGTTCTTGCAATCGCCTTAAAAAAAGTATTTTGCCAATCGAGATGTGAAAAATATTTTAAAATTCCTGTTTTGGTTAATTTAATTCGATATTTATAAACTTCTTTATCATAACCATTTATAGTCGTCGGATCCTTATGCTCAATTTTCAAATGTTGCGCTTTTTCACTTGCTTTAAAAGGTTTTGCGATAACTTTATGAGTTTTCAAATTTTTGCAAACTCCACAGTTTACGCATTGCTTTTCGCAAGTAGGAACAACAGATGGTTGGGGGGCGTCCGGACAAGGAGTTATAGCTAAATTATATTCATTAACTAACCAACTTTTATCAATTCCTGTATCTATAAAATCCCACGCAAGTTCTTCATCTGTAGAATACTGATGTTTCGCAAGTTCTGCCAAATCAATACCTAATTCTTTAGCTGTCTCATGCCAGATATTTTCCTTAAAATATTCACCCCACGCATCAAGGTAACAACCTTTTTTATAAAGAGCTTCAATATACTTGCAAAGTGATTTATTTCCACGTGTCAAAACCGCCTCTATTTGAGAAATTACATCCTCATGATAGTTAATTTTCAACCCCTTAATATGTTTCGTTTTTTCTTTTAAATATCTGATATGTTCAGAAACTTCTTTTAAATCCATCTGCCCACACCATTGGAACGGCGTGAAAGGTTTTGGAACAAAAATTGACAACGTACAAGTTATATCAAGTCCATGATTTATGCTTTTTTCACGTTTCAACAACCTTGCACGATATTTAATCTTATTCAAAAGATTTGCCATTTCATCCATATCTTCAAGCGTTTCAGTCGGAAGCCCACAAATAAAATAGAACTTAATTCTGGACCATCCGTTTTCATACAACGTCAAAACGGCATTCAAAATCATATCTTCCGTAATATTTTTCTTTATTACATTTCTAAGCCTTTGACTACCTGCCTCTGGAGCTAAGGTCATTGTTGATTTTCTTACACTTTGAACCAAATTTGCGAGTTCAAGATTAAATCCATCAATTCGCTGGCTCGGAAGCGATACAGAGATTTTCTTTTCATTAAAATCAACAGCTAATTCTTTTATAACCTCATTTATATTTTTATAATCATTTGATGATAAAGAAAGCAAAGAATACTCGTCATATCCGGTATTTTTAACCAATTCTTTTGTAATTTTTATAATATCTTCCGCTGGTCTTTCTCTCAAAGGAAGTGTAACATGTCCGGGTTGACAAAAACGGCACATTCTACCGCAACCACGCCTGATTTCAACAACTGCTCTATCTTGAACAGATGTTGAAAAAGGAATTGGATAGGATTTTAAAGCAGTTTCATATTCCAATTGAGCTATTCTTTTAGTTACTTTTCCTCCAATAGATGCAGACCAACGCCCCGCTTCCGGAGAAACCAAAGCCTTAATCCTTTCTGCCCTAGGTAAACCTTTAGTCTTTTCAAGAATTTCACAAACTTCTCTTAACGCATCTTCCCCATCACCAATCATAAAAACATCAATAAAATCTGCCATTGGCAATGGATTGTACGCACAAGGTCCACCAGCCATAATTATCGGATCATCTTCACCTCTCATATCGTTACGATAAGGAATACCGGACATTTCTAACAGTTTTAAAACTGTCGGATATGCTAGTTCGTATTGAAGCGAAAAACCAAGAGCATCAAAATCTTTTAAATGTCTTTTGCTTTCAACACCATATAAAGTCTTTGGTTTGAAATCACCTTCAGGCGCATAAGCTCTGTCAGCCATCCAACCATCATGCCTGTTAACAACATCATACAAAACCCTTACGCCTAAATTACTAATTCCTATTTCATATTTATCAGGAAAAACAAAAGCATACCTTATCTTTGCAGAATCAAAATCCTTATTATACGACAAAAATTCTCCACCTACATACTGATATGGTTTTGTACAATTATATAAAGCTTCATTATTTTCTCTAAAAAAACAGTTCAATTTATCCTCTCAATCTGGACAGATGGAAGTTTTTAAGCGGGAGTATCCGGGAAATATTTATCAATTTCTATGATAATTCCGTCTAATGTGTTTTCTTGAAAAGATTTGATAAACTTAAATAAATCAGAATTCGGAATATCGTAGTTATACAAAACAGTTTCACCTTTATATTCACGCATAACACGCACAATGTAGTGACAACCTTGCGCATATTTTAAAAGATGTTCCGAATTGAATTTGTTTCCGTTATGATCTTTATCAATTCTCACATAATTAAAACCGGCGTAAAACTTAACTTTTTCTTTTGTTTCAGGTTTTAATTTATTATTGTGCTTAGAAAATATATCTATAACTTTCTTATTTATTTCATCTACCATATTATTATTAAACTATAATTATATAGGTCATGTCTAAATATTAAGCAAATTATTACAATTCAAAAATTTTGCTTGATAGAACTGAGTTTTTATCACAGAATAATCGTTATAAGGAGAGTTAAGAATGTTTTATATAAAGAAAACCGCATCCACAGGAAGATATGAGATTAATCTTTTTGGATTAAAAATGAAATTCCGCATAAATGGAAGTAAAGACGAAATTTATAAGGAAAAGATAGACAATTTGTTATATGAATTATCAGATCCAAGAACTTTACAAAGCGTTAAATTACCCAAAATCTTAAATGCGTGGGATTCTCTTTACACAATCGCATCAACAAATAAATCGGTTGCCAGACTTGGTGATGGAGAGTTTAAACTAATTATGGGCGAAAACATTAGTTTCCAAAAATTTGCCCCCGAATTATCTGAAAGACTAAAAAATATTTTACGTAACCAAAATGAAAATATTTTAATCGGAATTACAGATATTTTTGGTTATTGCCCCAACGATTATTTGCGCAGAGTAATGTGTTCTTGTAGGGAAACCTTGTATAAATATATAGACTTCAATAAAAGCTATATTGACACAAATGTTAGTCGTCAATTGGATTTCACCTCACATGAACAAGGAAAAGATTATTACAACAAAATGAAATCTATTTGGAGTGAAAAAGATGTTGTTATTGTAGAAGGCGCAGGAAGTAGACTTGGTGTAGGGAACGACCTTTTGAATGAAGCAAAATCAGTAAAAAGAATTATTTGTCCTATTAAAGATGCCTTTTCTAAATATAAAGAAATTTTAGCAGAATGTTTAAAACAAGATAAAAATTCTTTATTTATTATGGCGTTAGGACCTACAGCAACAGTTTTGGCAGAAGATTTATCTAATAATGGCTACCGTGCATTAGATATGGGACATCTTGATACTGCTTACGAGGCATTTTTAAGAAATTCAAATAAATTTGTGCATATTGAAGGAAAAATTGTTTTCAACGAAGAACGCCATAATAATTTGCTAAAACCTTGCACTGATGAAAATTATAACAAGCAAATTGTTGCAAATTTTAATTAACGCTTCAATTTCCGCCATAGAGGGAGGACAAAGGAGGGTGCTTTCCAGTAAGGGGAAATTTTTCTTGTTGCAAAAATTAACTTATTTGCTATTCCTATTTTGTTTGATAAAATTGTACTATGATTAGAATTTTACTTGTATCTGAAGATAATAATGAAATAAATCGTTTCAAAAACATTTTTACAAAAGGTTCTTATAACTTTGAAACAATGTCAGATGAAACTCTTATCTGCGACCTTATCAGCGTGGAAGCCCCTGATATTATCATCATTGATACAAAATTTCCTCAAACAAAAGACTTAAACAAAAAAATCAAGTCTATTTGTGAAAACACAATTATAATTTTTGCTCTTTCAACACCATCAGTAGAAAAAGATTTAATTAAGTTTGCAAACGCTTTTATCACAAAAGAAATGACCGATGATTTAATTTTGTCGACTATCAACGTAAATTTGCGAATGAAAAACTCTTTAGAAATGCTTTCAAGCTCAAACAAAGATTTGGCAGATAGCTTGTATCGCCTAAATGCCCTTTATACAACAAGCTCTCAATTTGCAGGAACTTTAGACAAATCAAAATTAATAAATTATATGATTGAGGGAATGGACAAAGCTTTAAGTTTTTCATTAACTTGTACATTATCATTATGCACAGATGAAACACCTGTCTTAATCCTTAATTCTCTATACGAATTGTCTGATGAATTAATCACAGCAATAAAACTTAGAACAATTTTAAATTTTAATTCTCTGTTTGAAGGGAAAATTCCGCCTTGCGAGCTTAATATTGATACATTAAAAATTGAAAAACACATCAAATATCCCGCAAGCAGATTTACATTCACCCTTTTTCAATATGATAATATGTTTGCGCCAATAAGTTTGGGAGAAAACTTTTTCGGATGTATTGAAATTTTCAAAGAAACATCATTTACGTCAGAAGATGCAACCTGTTTTCAAACAATTGCGCAACAAGTTTCACTTCCTTTAAAAAGTGCTACTCTTTATCAAGAAATTATTGAAACCAATGCTAAATTAGAAAGGTTGGAACGATTGAAATCAGAGTTTATTTCAATTGTTTCTCACGAACTGAGAACTCCTTTAACCTCAATAAAAAATTCGCTTGATATCTTGATGAGCGGAAGATGCGGAGAAATTACTCCTGCCTCAGAAAAATTCTTGGCAATGGCAATGCGAAATGTGCAAAGACTTTCCGGAATTATTAATGATCTTCTTGATTTGTCGAAAATTGAAGCAGGTAAAATGGATTTTCATTTTGCTCCAACAAATATCAATACCGTTATAAACTATGTAAAATCTGCGCTTTCTGAAGTTGCTAAAACAAAAGGGTTAAATCTTGTAACTGAAGAATACCAAAAAATCCCCGATATAACTGCGGATTCAAGGAGATTAGAACAAGTTTTAACAAATCTTGTATCTAACGCAATAAAATTCACTCCGGAAGGTAAAACTATTACAATTTCGTCAAGATTAGTAAATGCTGACGATATAAAAGTAAATGAATATTTTAAAGACAGTATCCAAAACTTGTCCGGTGAATATGTTGAAGTTTGCGTTAAAGATGAAGGAATTGGAATTGAATCTAAAAATTTATTACATGCTTTTGACAAATTTGCGCAAATAGAAAACTCACTATCAAGAAAAGCAGGTGGTACAGGATTGGGATTGCCAATCGCAAAGCAATTGCTAGATGCACACAAAGGTGCAATTTGGTGTGATAGTGAGATTAACAAAGGTTCTAAATTCTATTTTATAATTCCTGTTAGCAAAATTACTACGCAAGTTTAATATTGCCGGATTTTACGGCATTTATATCAACTCGTTGAGGAGCTTTTGCATAATTTAGGTGAGTTGTCAAAAACTCGGTTATATCAAGAGATTTTCCTTGTTTTTTAGCATCAATTGAAGCTTGTTTAAGTTGTGGAATATTTGCCTCAATTTGCGGAATTGGAGTTTCACTTCGAACAAAGTTGTCGACATAAAACGAATTTTCACCAACTGTATCATCTGCAGCTTTTGATGCTTTTTGTAATAATTTAATTCTTTCAGGTTCAACATCTGGTGAAATAATTGATTTCACATAATTCATAAATGATTTTTCTTTTGCAAAATCCATTCTGAACCCACCACTCAATGTAGCTTCTGCAATGTCTTTAACCAAAGGTTTTGCAGCTTCAAAATGTTTCCCTGCAGAAGTACACTCCATCATGCCTGCATAATCAGTCAAAAAATATTTTGATGCAGTTGCATCGGTATTATTAAGAACTTCTTGAGTAAATTCTAACATGTGTGGATTTTCTTTTGATGTTTTAGAAAAATTCTCCATTACATAACCAAGAACACTTTTTTTACCATTTTCAGCTTTTCGCAAATCAATATTTACAGGTAACATTTCTTTTCCATTTGCCAATTCACAGATATCTGAAACCAAATTTAAAAATTTAGGTTTAACAGATTTTAATTCATTTTTAAATTTTGCAACCTCAGGATTTTTATTTGCAAAATAATCAATATTTTCCAGTAATTGCTTCGTCGTTCTTGTGTCTACCGGTTTTTTATCAACGCCTAATGAATGCCACCCGCTTTTTGCCGGTCTTTCTGTAAACTTTGCCACATTATTTAATAAACTCATAAATTTTCCTTTCCTGATTTTGCACAGGTTTAAAAATGCGTAAAGATTAAAAGTTGCGCCTTTATCACAATTTATGATTAACATAATTTAACAATGTAGAAGAAGTTTTTTAATATGCTATAATACTTCTATAGAACAGACTAGGGGAAAGTATGAAAAAAATTCTTATTGTTGACGACGAGCAAGATATAGTAGAAAGCTTAAAATTTGTACTTGAAGCAGCTGATTTTACATGCTACTGCGCATATAACGGAGAAGACGGACTTAGACTTGCAAAAGAATTAGTACCTGATTTAATTATTCTTGACGTTATGATGCCAAAAATTAATGGTTTTAAGATCAGCAGACTATTAAAATATGATGCAAAATATAAAAACATTCCTATTTTAATGGTCACTGCAAGAACTCAAGAGGAAGATAAATTAATCGGAGAGGAAACAGGGGCTGATGAATATATTACAAAGCCTTTTGAACTCGAAGAAGTAGTAAAAAAAGTTGAACAATATCTAAAATAATTAATCATGGAAACAACAGTTACAAACAAAACACTCGAAAAATTAAAATATGACCTTGTAAGAACAGGGCTTGTTGCGTATGAAACAATTGAGCAAGCTGAAGAAATTGCCAAGGCTCAAAACATCAACATAGGACAAGCTCTAATAAATTCAGGCACTTTAACAGAAGAAGCTATCCTAAAATTTTTAGAAGCAAAACTCCATATTCCATACGTAAATCTCGATGATTACACATTAGACGCAAAATGTCTAAAATACATAAATTATCTTGATGCTAAAAAATACCGCATTATTCCTCTTTTCAAAATTGAGGATACTCTAACAGTTGCGATGGCAGACCCTTTGGATCTGTTCGCAATTGATAAAGTAATTGAAAGTGCTGAATGTTCAATTGAACCTGTTGTTTCTTCAGAAAAAAGTATTCTCAAAAAAATTGATGAATATTACAAAACAGATGAAACTGTCGGCGAAATCCACACAGAATTTAATATTGGATATGATTGGAGAGATGAACTTCACAGTGAAGATTTATCAGATAATCATATTCAAAAAATTATTCGAGCAATCCTTAAACAAGCTATTTTGGAAGAGGTTCACGAAGTAACTTTTCAAAGAGAAGATGAAGGATTTACTGTTAATTTTAAAAAAAATGGCGAAATTCAAAACAAAGGGAATATTCCACCCGTTTTGACTTCATCTTTTACCGCAAAACTAAAAACATTGGCAAAATTAGATGCCTCTGTTTCAGAAGTTCCTCAACTTGGCAAACTTAATTTTAAAGTTGATGAAATGGAAGTTACCGCAAGCATTTCAACTTTTCCAACAATTATGGGGGAAAGAATTTTCTTAAAAATTTATAAACCACCGAGAGCCTTGAACAAAATTATCAAATCAGACACGAACCTTCAAGTAATTAAATCCGCATTAAATAATCCGGGAATCATTATTGTTTGTGGCTCTCCGCTAAGCGGGAAAACACACATTATTTATTCGCTCTTGCTAGAAGCTGCAACTCAAAACAAAAATATTATGACACTTGAAAGTATCGCAAAATATACTCTCAAAAATGTTCATCAGTGCGAATTGAATGAAAATGTCGGCTTTAATATGGATAAAGCATCTAGATTTATAGAGTTCCAATCTCCCGATATTGTTTATCTTGAAGGAATAAAATCTAAAGAATCTTTTGATTATTTCGCAAACCTTGTTTTTGATAACAAAACAATAATAATGGAATTTTTGGCAAACAATATGGAAGATTTGCGCTATAAGTTGTCTTTCTCTGATTTTGAAACTCTAAAATCATTAATCAGTTGCATGATATTCATACATTCTCAAGATAGCATAGAAGTGTTCACAAAAGAAACTGTTCAGAAGTATTTAGCGTAAAATATATTGTTATATCAACAATCAGCCCCCAACTTTAATCCGCCCTCACAAGGGAGGAAACCAATTATCTTCCCTTGAGGGAAGGTAGGGATGGATGCTTTCCCGTAAGGGGAAATTACATAATATAAAACACCAAATTAATTAAAAAATCTGCAACCAACATGTAAATTGTTGACAAAATTGCAGCTTGAGTTGTTGAAGTTCCGACTTCTTTTGCACCACCTTTTGTGCTATAACCTTGCGTTGCACAAACCAATGATATCAAACCACCAAATATAGCAGCCTTTAGCAAACTGATGTAAATATCTTTGGTTGAAATCCACAACCACGCAGAGTTCATATATCTTGCCGGATGTAAATCAATAGTCGCTTGTGAAACTAACATTCCACCCGCAATACCAACAAATTCCGCCAACAATACAACCATCGGAACAGTTATAACTCCGGCTATAATTCGAGGAGTGAAATAATATCCAACTGGGTCAACTTTCAATGTTTTCATTGCATCAACCTGACTGGTTACCTGCATATTTGCAATTTCAGCGGATATTGCAGTACCGGCTCTCGCTCCTATCGCAAGAGCAACAAAACCCGGAGCGATTTCTCTAATCATTACAACAGCAATAGTTCCGCCAATATAGGCTTCCGCTCCACTCATCAAGAATTGTTTTGATACCTGAATTGCAATAACCGCAGCAGCAATAAAAGCAATAATTAATGAAATTGGCAACGAATCATAACTAATAGCAGCAGCCTGTGCCAAAACCGCAGAAAACCGAACTTGGAACAAGTATTTTATACTTTTTATTAAGTTTTGCACACATAGCCCAAAAAATTCTAGCACAATCTTCTCCTTGCGCTAATTGTACCATGAAAAGATTATTAGGACAAAAAATTATGAAAAAGTCAGATTACACAACTCATTACAAAAATTATACAGATATTTGTCATCCCAGATTTATTCACAATCTAAATAATACATTGATTATCTTACTCTTTCATCGCAAATTTCTTTTTTGCAGTTAAATTTGAATTATCCAAATTCGCAGTTTCAATAAACTTTTTCGCTTCATTTACCGGAATTGCAAAGCCTATTCCGATATTTGAAATATTGTTATCAGGATTATAAATTGATTGAGAAATCCCGATAACTTCACCTTGAGAATTTAAAAGCGGCCCGCCTGAACATCCCGGATTTATTGCGGCATCTGTTTGTATTCTACCTTTTGCATAATCAATTCTTGAAACAATTCCAGATGTCAATGTTCCCGAAAAACCAAACGGATTACCAATAGCTAAAACTTTTTGTCCGACTTTCACATCGGAAGAATCCCCAAAAGCAATCGTTCTTAAGCGAGATTTTGGCGAAATTTTAAGTAATGCCAAATCGTTGTTTTTTCCCATTTTAGCAAGAACCGATGCTTTGTAAACTTTGCCATCAGAAGTTGTAACATCAATTTCTTTCGCTTCATCTATAACATGAGAACCTGTCAAAATCACTCCATCAGAACGTATTACACAACCTGTTCCAGCAGAAAAACCATCCGCTAAATTTGCCTCTATCGCAACAATTGCGGGATTTATTCTTTCATACACACTAATATTTATCAATTCATCCGCTCCAAAATTTTGGGCTGAAACAGGTGAAATCATTAACAAAAGAAACGTAAAATATATAACAAATTTCTTACACATATTCTCCCCTTTTAATAATATTATGTTGGATTTTGAAATTTATTCATCATCCTCAAAAAAATTTTTGGGGTTAGTTATTGTAATTATTACAATTTTAATGTATAATTCAGAAAAAACTTCACATTTTATAAGAAAGGAAATTTTTAAAATGAGCAGAATTGATTTATTTAAACAACATTTGACAGAAAAAAGAGCTGTAAAAGTTATTGCTGGTATCGACAACTTTGATATCGAAAACATTAAAAAAGTTGTATCTTCAGCAGAAAACGCTGGCGCATCAGCAGTTGATATTTGCGCTAAACCTGAAATTATTTCTGAAATCAGAAATATGACAGATATGCCAATTTTCGTATCTTCAATTGTTCCTTCTGAATTGGTTAAAGCAGTTGAATTAGGTGCTGACGCTATCGAATTAGGAAACTTTGACGTTCTTTACAAAAAAGGTATGTCATTCTCAGCTGATCAAGTTATGTCATTGGTTAAAGAAACTATGGATATGCTTGGCGATACAAGAACTTTCTTCTGTGTAACAATTCCTGGAGAATTGTCAATTGCTGACCAAATCGACTTGGCTAGAAAATTGGAAACTATGGGTATTGATCTAATCCAAACAGAAGGTCACTTCTCTGCAGACCACATTTCTGAAGGTGCTAGAGGTTTAATGGAAAGAGCAGAATTAACAATTTCTAACACAATTGAACTTTCAAGAAACATCGATCTTCCAATTATGACAGCTACTGCAATCAACCCAACAACTGCTCCATTTGCTTTCGCAGCAGGTGCATCAGCAATCGGTTGTGGTTCTTGCATCAACAAAATGGATTCTGATTTGTCAATGATGGCAACTGCTAAAAGCCTTGTTGAAATCGCATCAAGAAATGCTTTGAAAGTTGTTGAATTAGTTTAATAACTAAAAAAACAGATCTAAAAAAAGCTCCCTAATATGGGAGCTTTTTTATTGTAAGAATTTTTTAATAAGTCATTTGCCAATTGTCGTTTAAGATTTTTCCAAAACAACCACCACGACTATTTACAGAATTAGAGCAAAGGTCTTGAAATTGAGTTTCTCTCTGTTCTTTGTTAACATCTATATTTTAACGAATTTTTTGGAGTTTTTTAGCATCTAAAAATCGCACAGTCTAACTATTTTTCTTCATAAACTTTTCATACAAATCATGGCGTTTGTTTTTGGTTCTCTCTAAACTCTGTTGAAAACGAAATTCCTTAATTTCCTTATGATTCCCGTTCAACAAAACTTCCGGAACCGCCAAACCTCTGTATTCTCTCGGTTTTGTGTAATGTGGATATTCTATCAAACCATTTGAAAAACTATCATCATCCGCCGATTCAATTTTCCCTAATGTTCCTTCTATTTTTCTACTAACCGCATCTATTAAACACAATGCAGGTAATTCTCCACCAGTTAAAACAAAATCACCTATTGAAATTTCTTTTGGTTTGATAATCTCTCTAATTCTTTCATCAAACCCCTCATAATGCCCACATAACATAACAATTTGGTCATACACAGCCAAATCATTAACCAAGTTATCCGTCAACGGTTCACCTTGAGGAGAAAGCATTACAGTAATTGAATTTTTTATTTTTTTAATACTTTCATAAGCATCAACATAAGGTTGAGCCATCAAAACCATTCCGGCTCCGCCACCATATGGAGTATCATCAACTTTTTTATGTTTATCTAGCGTAAAATCTCTTGGATTTATAACATTTACAGACAAAATATCTTTATCAACAGCACGTTTTAATATGCTATAGCTACAACAATCTTCAATCATTTCAGGGAAAAGTGTAAGAACATCAAAAATCATTCTATCAATCCCTCGATATTATTGATTATAATTTTTTTGTTTTTTATGCTTACATCAGTAACAATCGCTTTTACGAACGGAATTAAAACTATGTCTTTAGAATTTGTTTTAACGGACAATAAATCACTTGCACCATTATTAGAAACACCTACGACAAAGCCCTTTTTTATGCCATTTTGATCAAAAACCTCAAGACTAACCAATTCATCAATCAAAAACTCATCTTCTTCAAGGTTTTTACGAATTGTTTCTTCTTCAACATAAAGAAAAGCACCTTTATATTCCATAAGTTCATTAATTGAATTAATTCCTTCAAAGCAAACCAAAGCGACATTTTTATGAAGTCTGCAACTCTTAATTGACAATTGTTTGTAATCATTGTCAGTTTTCACAAAAACCTTATCAAGAGAGCAAAAGAAATTTTCTTGGTTCTTTGTAAAACCAACTTTTGCCTCACCTTTAATTCCGTGAAAATTTAAAATCTTACCAACTGAAACATATTTAGTCATAGCTACTAAGCTTCCGGTGCTTCTTCAACCTTTTTAGGTTTTCTGCCTCTTTTAGGTTTTGGAGCTTCTTCTACAACTTCTGCATCAGAAACTTTTTCTTTTTTTTCAGCCTTCTTTACTTCAGTTGCCTTTTCAGCTTCTTCAGCTTTTTGCTTTTTAAATTCTTCTGGTAAATCCGGTCTATCTTCATTCCATCTATCCAATCCCATTTGAGAACGGATTAAACCAATACCAACGTGAACTCTCCACTCATCCATTTTTAATTGAGCCGCAATAATTTTATGGCAACCGATTGGAGGCAATGGCAACAAAGGTTCGTACAAGTTTTTAATAGCAAATAATTGATCCGGTGAAATAGCCAATTTACGCTTAGGGAATGGCAATTTCGGCAACATCATTTTTTGTCTGATTAAATTGATACCAAAGAAAACTTTTCTAGGTTCTAAACCGATTTTTTCACCGATTACTTCATGGCAATCAGGGTTTGGTAACGGCAACATAGATTTATATAACAATTCAATTTGTTCAAGCTGTTCCTTACTAACCAAAAGTTGTTTAGGAGCTTTTCTTTGTTGAGGGCGACGGTTAAAGTTATTGCCTCTGTTAAATCCACCGCCTTGAGGTCTTCTGTTTTGGAAACCACCTTGATTGTTGTAAGGTCTTTGCGGTCTATTATTTCCATAACCACCTTGATTACGATTATAACCATTGTTATTGTAGCCACCTTGACGGTTGTTATTATAACCGCCTTGATTTCTGTTATATCCACCTTGTTGGCGATTGTAGCCACCGTTTTGTCTATTTTGATAACCACCTTGATTATTATAAGATCTTTGTGGTCTGTTGTATCTTTGTTGAGGTTCAGAATTACCACCAGCACTGTAATAACGAGGAGCTTCCTCTGTTCCGCCTGCACTGTAGCCATTCAAATATTGTGGTTTTTCTTCTGGTTGAGCGGTTGCTGCCGGAGTTGTGTCATTAGATGGAGAAACCATCATTTTCTTATCCGGATATAAACAATCTGGACATATTACTCTTTTGGGGTTCTTTGTTTCAAACTCACGACCGCATTTGATACACTTGTTTACATACATAATAAAAGCCTCTTAATTAAAAAATAACGTAATTTCTGGGTTAATAATAAATAATAAAGTAAAAAATTCTCCTCAGTAATAAAAAATCGATTTCTAACTCTATATTAATACATGTATTATAGCATGCTTTTCAAAATTTTGCAACATGCAAAACACAATCAATTAAAATTGTTCCAAACTTTTTACACCATCTTTGGTCAATCCACACAATTTAATAACTTGTTTTTCAACAACTTTTGGATTATCAAGTTCTTCTTTAAATGTTTTCAACGCACTTTCTGCCTTTTTTAACACTTTTTTCCATCTTGTCAAAAATGGCTTTTTACATTTAATAACTTCACCAGTTTTATTGTTTATCAATAAATTAATTTTTCCTAATGCTAACTCGGAACTGCCAACAATCTGTTTATCAGACGGAGCAGGCATCATATAATACCTCTTGTCATAAAAAGCAGTCTTTTCACCCATTCTCAATGTATTCGGAATTTCAGAGTGAAAAAAATCCCCCTTAAACTTTGTTACAGTTTTACGATTTAAATTTACTAAAATAGTTGCTAAATCTTTGTGAGCATTATTTGAAATAAAATGGGGGTTACCTGTAAAACTTTGATTTGATTGAATTGCTTGTATTTTCATTGTCATCCATAAATTAATTAACTTTTTCAAAATAAAATAAATAAACAATTTTTACAAGCTAAATTCTATTTTTCTAACCAAAATGTTACAGGACCGTCATTTATTAATTCAACATCCATCATTGCCTGAAATTTTCCGGTCTTTACAGGAATATTTTTATTTTTTAAATATTCAATAAAATAATTATATAATTTAACTGCAACATCCGGACTTGCAGCCTTATCAAAAGATGGGCGTGTACCTTTTTTGCAATCACCACATAGAGTAAATTGCGAAACGACTAAAAGTTCGCCTTCGACATCTGTTACAGACAAATTCATTTTTTCATTTTCATCTTCAAAAATTCGAAGTTTACAAATTTTGTCAGCTAACTTTTCTGCGTTTTCGAAAATATCTTCTTTTTCCACTCCCAAAAACACAAGTATTCCTTTGCTAATTTCGGAGATTTTTGCCCCGTCAACAGTAACAGAAGCTCGTTTTACTCTTTGTATTAATGCTTTCAATTATTATTCTCTCCATCTTTTTTATCAACTTTTTTTATCTTTAGAACATCATTCTCAATTTGCATTTCAATTGTATCATTTTCAGGATCAATCTTTAAAAGTTCAATTATTACCTTTGGCAGAAACAATGACCACCCATTTCCTGCTCTAAACAACTTTCTTTCCATTTTACCTCATAATAAAATTTTTAACACGTTTATAACATGTACTTTACAAAAGAAAAGAAATAAGTTATATTTTAATTAGTTAGTATTATGTTATAAACATGTTAGTTATAAGGAGAAGTATGAAAAAATTTTTTACTTTAACAGAAAGAGCTATGCACGTAACCCATTGTGACAACATTGGAAATAATGTTAGAGATATGAAAGAAAATATTTTTACCAATAAGGTCTTTTCACGTTTCATTTTTCACTTTTCGCGTAAATCAGCTGGTGCTACGCACGTAGCCCTCTGTGACGGTATTGGTTCATACTTCAGGCATTGGTGTGGAGCCTTCACACTCGCAGAAGTCCTTATCACACTCGGCATCATTGGTGTTGTTGCGGCAATGACCTTGCCAACATTAATAAATGAAACTCAAAGAAAACAAGACGGCGTAAAGATAAAAAAGTTTTATAGCATAATGCAACAAGCAATAATTATGTCAGAAAGAGATAACGGCTCTGCAGCTGACTGGTTACAACCTGCAGCAATAAGAGATGAAGATGGGAAAATCGTTGATTACAACCAAGCAGCAACACTTGAAATATTTAATCAATATTTAGCTCCTTATATAAAAACAGTTCAAAAACAACAAAATACATCCCCAATGGTTACTTTCGCAGATGGCTCAACTATAGACATGACAAAAGGGAATTGCATAGATATTATTTTTGACTTGAATGGAAGTAAACTACCAAACTCATTCGGAAGAGATCAATTTGATTTCTTATTGTGCGATAGCAATTATAATGAGCGATATTTAGGAAAAGATAAGTATTTTGGGCCACATTCACAAGCGACTTTAACTCAACAAGGTCGAGAAGCAGCGTTACAAACTTGTAAGACAAACCCTGATACTTGCGGAGTTTTATTATTAATAGATAATTTTGAATTTAAAAAAGATTATCCACACAGAAGATAGAATTAATCGACTTTTCCTCTCAACTGTCCGCAAGCAGCATCTATATCAGCTCCACGTTCCAATCTCACTGTCACTTTTTTACCGGATTGTTCAAGTAAAGATTTGAAACGCATAATTGAATTACCTGACGGCTTTTGATAATCGTTCTTTTCTGTAGAATTATATGGAATTAAGTTAATATTACATTTTAAATCGTGCAAATATTCAACCAATTCTTTTGCGCTTTGCAAAGTATCATTCAAATCTTTTATCAATAGATATTCTATTGTAATTCGCCTACCTGTTTTTTCAATATAGCTTTTCAATTCTTTTTTTAATTCAGGCATAGAATATTTGTTTTCAATTTGCATCAACTGTTTTCTTATTTCATGATTTGGCGCATGCAAAGAAATTGCTAAAGTTGATTGCATATCCAATTCCGCCAATTTTCTTATACCAGGAATTATTCCTGATGTTGAAACTGTCAAACGCCTTGCACCGATTTGAAAGTTTTCGTTAAATATTTCCATCGCTTTCAAAACATTATCCAGGTTTAATAAAGGTTCACCCTGTCCCATGAATACAACATTTGTAACCTTCAATCCAGTATCTCTCTGAATTGTTAAAACTTGCTCAATAATTTCTTTATAAGACAAATTTCTTACAAAACCTCGTTTACCAGTTGCGCAGAATGAACAATTCACAGCACAACCAACTTGAGAACTTACGCAAGCCGTCAAATTTGCTCTATTGTCAAACCTCATCAAAACAGTTTCAACACACTCACCGTCAGGATATTCAAGCAAATATTTTAAAGTTCCGTCAACACTTTCTTGTTTAACCTTAATTTTAGTATCAGAAACCGTCGCAACTTCTTTCAATTGTTCTCTAAATTTAACCGACAAATCAGTCATTTCATCAATAGATTTGACAGATTTTAAATAAATCCAATTGTGAATTTGTCTTGCTCTAAATTTTGATGCGCCAAGTTCATCTGTAATTTTTTCTATTTCTTCTAAATTCAATCCTGAAAGTACTTTCATAATTTCCTCTGTTTTAAAATTTATTTTTGAGCCAAATTTATTTTTTCTTTGTAATAATCTATTATTTCAACCATTGAATGTAACATCATAGCAATAGGTTGCGCATATTCACGCCATTCATAGAACCCGCAAGATTTTGGTAAAATACATAGCGGATTATCCGGAAAATCTCTGCAAATTTGCGGTCTGTTTTTGTAATCAGAGCATTTTTTACAATCACTTAATTTCGGACAATGGTAAAAATAAACATCTTCATCAATTGTTTGATCCAACAAATTCAAATATTCAGGATAAATTTTACGAGCTTCTTCCCTAGAATTATAAGGAATAAAAATTGAAGTGAATTGTTTTGCAAACTTATCACCGTTTGCAGCTCTTTTTTTTAATTCATCAGGTGAAAATTCTGAACAAGCAAGATTACAACAAGTCGCACAACCTTTACATTCATAATTTTCACGAAGTTTTAATATTTCTTGCCATTTACGATAAATCTCATGTGATATATCATTTTCAAACATATCTAAAACTGCAATTTGCCACTGAAAACCTTTTGAATTTTCTTCATACTTATCAAGTATATCTCCCTGAAAATCTTTAGGTTTAATCTCATCAATACGGAGTTGAATTGCATCAGAAGTTTTCATAAAAATCTCCCGATACATAATTTTCATCTTGTTTACAGTATGCTCTAAATCACTCATATCAAAACTTTACCACTTAATTAAAGATTAAGAAATATCCCATCTTCCGCAAGTGCCACCCCAACGAGCAATTATATTGCCTTTAATGTCTTTAATTTTTTCTACGTGATGAATATCTTCGCCACCTTCAACAATCGTAATAACTTCACAATTGTTAGAACATCCGGTACAGTCACAAGTAATTGAATGGAAATTCATTTCTCCAACTTCCCAACCTTTGAAAGTTGTTTTGGCATCTGTATATTGGTGATTTTCCATTGCCAGTAATGCTGCACCTATTGCACCCATTGTTTGATGGTGCTCAGGAACAATAACTTTATGTCCCAAAGCTTCTTCAAATGCTTTTACCATACCGGAATTTGTTGCAACCCCTCCTTGAAAAGAAAATACAGGTAACAACTCTTTACCTAAGGCTAAGTTAGCCAAATAGTTACGAACAAGCGCTTGACAAAGTCCATACAATAAATCTTCTACAGGATAACCTAATTGTTGTTTATGAATTAAATCACTTTCAGCAAATACACCGCAACGACCTGCAATACGAGCAGGGTTTTCTGATTTTAGAGCAGTATCACCAAATTCTTCAATAGGAACATTTAATCTTTGAGCTTGGTGATCTAAGAAACTACCTGTACCAGCAGCACAAACAGTATTCATCGCAAAATCAGTAACAATACCATCTCTCAAGATAATAATTTTACTATCCTGCCCACCAATTTCCAAAATTGTTTGAACTCCAGGGACATTAATACTTGCAGCTACAGCGTGAGCAGTAATTTCGTTTTTTATAATATCTGCGCCAACCAAAGCACCCGCCAAATTCCTACCAGAACCAGTTGTACCAACACCCATTACATCATAATCAGTAATTCTTTTGGCAAAAAGTTCATTCAATCCTTTTTGCACCGCCATAACAGGTTTACCTGCAGTTCTAAGCATATAACTGTCAACATACTTACCTTTTTCGTCAACAAGCGCAAGCTTTGTAGTAACCGAACCTACATCTATCCCTAAATATACTGTTAAACTCATATTTCTACTTCCCTTTTCAATTATATCTTTAACTTTAGTTTATCACAAACAAAACAAAAAAAATAAACAAAACTCTTTTTCTCTAATTTTGGCATTTATTCATCTGTTTGACCTAATTAAAAATTATAAAAATATGCTATAATTTCCACAAAAGGAGAGATTATATGACACAATTTGAATTTAACCTTCCAATGGAAGAACTTAAAATGCGTACAGATAAAGAGCATTTGATGACAAAAAAGATGTTAAAAGCTGATGCGCCAGAATACCTTGAACTTGCAGACGGAGATAAAAAAGCTCTTAAACATCTTGTAAAAGCTGCATATATTTTAGAAAAAATTAACATGCAAATAGATTGTCACCACAACTTGGAATTTAAAAAATTTTTAGAAGATGAAATCGCAAAAGGAAACAAACAAGCAGAATTAACAAAAATATTGTTTGATGCCCAAAAAGGGATTAACGCAATTGATACAATGTCAAACAAAATCAACCTTGCCAAAGGAATAGAAGAATTTCCAGGTAAAGGCGTTTATCCTGAAGATTTGTCAAAAGAAGAATTTCATAACATTTTAACGAAAATGATTAATGAAGGCAAAATTGAAGAAGTAAAAAACATCTTAACTCAACGTTCTGTTGTTGAAAGATGCGGAGATGAGCTTGTCGGAATTGATTATATCGACAAATTTAAAGAAGATTTTTCTAAAATGGCAGATGAAATTGACAAAGCAACAGAAACTTCGACCAACGCAGATTTTACAGAATTTTTGAAACTTCAAGCCAAAGCTCTAAGAACTGCCAATCCAATGTTAGATGCTTACGCTGACAAAAAATGGGCAACATTACAAGATACACCGCTAGAATTTACAATTACACGAGAAAATTATGAAGACGAAATGACCGGTACAATCGTAGAAAATAAAGAATTATCAGCCCTTTTAGAAAAACACGAAATAAAAGCTACTCCAAAAGACTTTTTAGGCGGTAGAGTTGGTATTGTCAACAAAAAAGGAACAGAAGCACTAATGGCAATAAAAAAATATCTTCCAACACTAGCGCAAAATATGCCATTTGCAAATGAATATGAACAAAATATTTCTCCGGACAAAGATACAAAACAAACAATGGTTGATGTTGATTTGGTTGCAGTTTGCGGAGATGTTGGAGCATACAGAGGTGGAATTACTTTAGCAGAAAACTTACCAAATGACGATAAATTGTCACTCACAATCGGTGGTGGAAGAAGAAATGTATACCACAGACAAATTCGTTTTATTAGCGATATGAAAAAACTTCAAGAAAGACTAGATGCAATTCTTGATAAGGAACAACACAAATACTACCTTGATGAAGCAGATCATTGGTTTACTATTGGTCACGAAAACGCTCACTCACTTGGACCTAAAAAAGCTTGCGAAACCTTAGGTAAATACAGAAATATTATTGAAGAAAACAAAGCCGATATGGGTTCATTAGCTTTTGTTGATTTGTTGACGGAACTCGGTATGTACACCGAAGAACAGAGAAAACAAATTATTGTTACAACTGTTGCTGACAATTTTCTAAAATCAAAACCTACAATGAGCCAAGCACATAGAGTTAGAACTGTTATGCAAAACAAATATTTTTCTGAACGTGGAGCTTATGACATCATTGATGGCAAAATTCACGTTAATATTGATAAAGTTGTCCCTATCGCCAAAGAAATGCTTTCTGAAATCATCAGAATACAAATTGATGGAGAATTTGAAAAAGCTGAAAAATATGTTTTAGATAATTTTGTTTGGACAGACAATTTGGAACTGATTGCTCAAAAACTTCAAAAAATTAGCAAAACACTTAATGGAAGAACCGAATCAGAATTGGCAGAAAAATTGTTGAATGAATAAAAAAATAAAACATAAAAAAAACAGTCGGCAGAAATGTCGACTGTTTTTTACTTCACTTCGTGTTGAGATGCCCAAGCAGAATGATTATGAATACTTTCAAAGGCTTCACATTCAACGTCAAATTCTTTTATTATCGGATGATTTCTCAATTTCACAACCACATCTCTCAAAACATCCTCAACAAACTTTGGATTATCCCAAGCTTTTTCGGTTACAAACTTTTCATCTTCACGTTTCAACAACGGATATACAGGACAAGAGGCACAAGCTTCAATCAATTCTACCAAATCTTCAATCCAAACTTGCTCTTTTTCATCATAAGAAACTTTTACCTTTATAAACGCTCTTTGATTATGCGCACCATTCTCTGAAATCTCCTTTGAACAAGGACAAAGTGTTGTAACAGGGACTTCTACACCCAAAATAAATTTGTATTCTTCATCAACTATTCTTCCCTCAAAAGAACAATGATAGCTCATAGGAGCAACCATTCCCTTAACCGGAGATTTTTTATCTATAAAATATGGAAACTTAAATTCCAATTCACCACTTTGAGCATCCAAATTGTTAATAATTTTTTCCAAACAACCTTTTATATCAACCCCCAAAAGGTTTTTATGCTGCCATTCAGTCAAAACTTCTACAAATCTTGACATGTGAGTTCCTTTGTAATCTCTTGGCAATGATACACTAACCTTTGCTTTTGCACAAACAACTTGATTTGAGCTATTTTTTCTTTGAATAATCAAAGGTAATTCAAGGTGTTTAATTCCAACCCTTTGAATGTCTACATTTCTATTATCTTTTAAATTTTGAATATCTTTCATAAATACCTATTAATATTTCTTAACAATTGGTCCAAAATTAGCAAATTTATAATTCTCATATACTTTATATAAATATAAAGCTCTCTCTTCTTATTTAAACGGATAGGCCTTGAAAAGATTTTTAATCAAGGTCTTTTTTTTTGCTATTTTTCAACTTCCGCAGTTGCTTTGTCCAAAAGCGCACGTATTCTTAAATATCTATCTAATTCTACTCTGAATTTTTTTAAATTATGGTAGTAGCTATTAGACAACAAAACTCGGTTATCATATTTAGGATCAAGAATATAAACCGTAGGGAAACCAGCTATACCAACATCTTCCGCCAATGCCCTAGTATTTTGATCACCTTCAACATTTATCATTACAAAATTATATTTATTTTTGTATAAAGTATTCAAAATTCTGAATTTTGGCATAAATCTCAAACAATATCCGCACCAGTCGACATAAAACACTGCCAACATAGGTTTGTCAGACTTAACCGCCTCATCATAAGAAATTCCTATTTTATATTCTGACGGATGTTTCGGAGCATTCATATTTGTAACCGCAACCCCAGCAACGGAAGCCACAATCAATGTAACCAAAATACCCAATGTAATTAAAATTTTCTTCTTCATATATCCCTCCATGCTTAATTATATTACAAACATACGCCAATTATACAGTTTTAAATTATTAACAAAAGTTTACACAAGACTTGAAAAAATATATATTGTGGTATATACTAAGTATATACTTTAAATGTTTTACCCCATCCATTCAAATATGATATCTTGTGTTACTAAAGTAAAAGAAGGAGTTTAAATAGGTATGAGCAAAAATTCACCTATCCAAATGAGAACCGTTACAAAATTATCAAATCCGGCAAAAAACGAAATTATTGACGGTTCTAATGACAGTGTATTATCAAACTATATCAGAGAAATTTCAGACTATCGTTCACTTACACCTTCTGAAGAAAAAGATTTAGCAAAAAGAGCAAAAGAAGGGGATGTTCAAGCAAAAAAACAACTTATAAAAGCAAACCTTAAACTTGTAGTAACTATTGCTAAAAAAGCAATCCACATGTCAAATCTTCCGATGACAGACCTTATTCAAGAAGGTAATATGGGATTAATGGTTGCTGCAGATAAGTTCAACTACAAATTAGGCTACAAATTCGCAACATACGCAAGTTGGTGGATTAAACAATCAATGTTTAAAGCGATTTCGGAGCAATCACACTGCATGAAAATTCCTGTTTATATTCAAGAAACCCTTTCTCGTTTTTCAAAACTGAAAAGAGAAATGGAACGTGAAAGCAATTCACAAGTAAAAACAGAAGACGTAGCTAAAAGAATGAATATTTCTGCAGAAAAAATTGACACTTTTTTGAATGCTTATTCAAAAACTATTTCAATTGAAAGTGGACTTGAAAATAGCGATGGCAAAGAAATGAATATCGCAGATATTATTGAAGATAAAAAAGCTTCTGCAACCCAAGAAGTTGAATTTGAAGACTTAAAAACAGATATTTTAAATGTAATTTCAACTCTAAAAGAACGTGAACAAGAGGTAGTAAAACTTCGCTACGGATTGGAAGATAACACAAAAAAGACATTGGAAGAAATTGGCAATATATATGGTGTTACAAAAGAATGTATTCGTCAAACAGAATTGAGAGCTTTAAAAAAAATGAGATTCTCCGTGTTAGGTCAGCAAGTACTAACTGCATACATAGACTAAGAAGGTAATTATACTCAGTGTTTATTTGTAATAGGTTTTAAAATCGCCACAATTATTAGTGGCGATTTTTATATCTAATAAATCATTTCACTATTAATTATTTAATAATAACAAGAAAGACCGTATTTTAATAAATACGATCTTTCTTTTTTATATGAGATATACTCATTTCCCTATATTATTATTTTCTTGTTGGAATTCTCATTGCATAGAATGAACGAATTACGAAAATTAATGCAACAATTAAGAAAATCCATCCTGCAATCGGAGCAATATTTCTAAAGCTTTCTGAGATTGCAATTTCCATTGCCAACAAACCGAACAAAGTAGTGAATTTAATAATTGGGTTCATTGCAACTGAAGAAGTATCTTTGAATGGATCACCTACCGTATCACCAACAACAGTTGCTTCGTGTAGCGGTGTACCCTTTTCTTGCAAATCAACTTCAACGATTTTCTTAGCGTTATCCCAACATCCACCAGCGTTTGCCATAAATACAGCTTGGAACAAACCAAATACAGCAATTGCAATTAAGTAGCTTACAAAGAATGCTACAGGAGCTGATGTTGTACAAGACGGTGCTGACAAACAAGCAAATGCTAAAGCAAATGCGAACAATGCGATAAAGATATTTACCATACCTTTTTGAGCATATTGTGTACAAATTTTTACAACTTCTTTTGAATTTGCAACATTTGCACTCTTAGAAGATTCATCATCCAATTTGATATTATCTTTGATATATTCAGTTGCAGAATATGCACCTGTTGTTACTGCTTGCATAGATGCACCTGAGAACCAATAAATTACTGCACCACCAGATAAGAAACCTAGTAATGTGTAAGGGTTCAACATATTCAAAATCATTTCAGGTTCAATACCCAAAGTAGATTTGATAACCAAAATCAATGAGAAAATCATTGTAGTAGCACCAACAACTGCAGTACCGATTAATACCGGTTTTGAAGTTGCTTTGAATGTATTACCAGCACCATCATTTTCTTCTAAGTATTTTTTAGCGTTTTCAAAATCAGGTTTGAAACCGTATTCTTTTTCGATTTCTTCTCCAACATTAGGAATATCTTCAATTAAAGATAATTCATAAACTGATTGAGCGTTATCAGTAACTGGTCCATAAGAATCAACTGCGATAGTAACAGGTCCCATTCCTAAGAAACCGAACGCTACCAACCCAAATGCAAATACAGATGGGTAAATCATAACTGCAGCTGGAATATGAAGAGAAGCTACATAAGCAAGTCCCATCAATAGTACAATTACCATACCAATCCAGAATGCTGACATATTACCAGAAACAATACCTGAAAGGATTGTTAATGAAGATCCACCTTCACGAGAAGCAGTAACAACTTCTTCTGTGTGTTTTGCTTTTGGAGAAGTAAATATTTTAGTAAATTCAGGAATCAAAGCAGCACCTAAAGTACCACAAGAAATGATTGCTGAAAGAACTAACCATAAATTGTTACCCATATCAGCCAACAACCAGTGGCTTACGCCGAAAGTCATTGCGATTGACAAAATAGAAGTTAACCAAACAAGATTTGTTAACGGTTTTTCAAAGTCAAATTTATCTGTTTTAGCAGCATAGATTTTGTCAGCTACGCCATTAATCCAGTATGCAACTACAGAAGTTACAATCATTAAGAATCTCATTACGAAAATCCAAGTCAATAATTGAACTTGATTTTCTTTGCCAACAACTGCCAACAAGATAAATGAAACAAGAGCAACACCAGTTACACCATAAGTTTCAAAACCATCAGCAGTAGGACCAACAGAGTCACCAGCGTTATCACCAGTACAGTCAGCAATTACACCAGGATTTCTAGGGTCATCTTCTTTGATACCAAATTGAATTTTCATCAAGTCAGAACCGATATCAGCAATTTTTGTAAAAATACCACCTGCAACACGAAGAGCAGAAGCACCCAAAGATTCACCAATTGCAAAGCCGATGAAACAAGCACCTGCAATTTCACCTGGAACGAATAACAAAATTGTCAACATCAAAATAAGTTCAACTGATACAAGACAAACACCAATTGACATACCTGCTTTCAACGGAATATTCAAGATATTCAAAGGATTTCCTTTTAAAGAAACGAAAGCAGTTCTAGCATTAGCCAAAGTATTCATTCTAATACCAAACCAAGCAACTGCATAAGAGCCTAAAATACCAATTACTGACCATCCCAAGATAATCAATACGTGTGATAAAGGCATATGTTGCAAATATCCGAAGTAGAAAGCGATACAAAGACCAATCAAAACTTCCAAAACAAATAAGAATTTACCTTGTTGAATAAGATAAGTTTTACAAGTTTCAAAAATTGTGTTTCCTACTTCAGCCATAGATGTGTGAACATCTAGTTTTTTAATTCTAAAAAATTCGATAAATCCAAATATCAAGCCAGCAACAGAAATAAGAATTCCTGCAACCAATAACATAAAGAAATCTGAATTAACAGCCTTGATACTCGGAACAACCAAATCAGCTTCGCTTGCAAGAGCAGGCGAAATGCCCATTAGCAATGTAGCAAAAAGAGCCATCAATGCCTTTGGAGAAGTCAACTTTTTAATCATAATCTCTCCTTTTTTTATACAAGTTGTCCTACTTATTAATTACTTAACTGATAAACATATTATAAAACAAATTATAATATTAAACAATACCACAAAAATATTAATAAAAAAACTAATACAGAGAATAAATTTTCAGATTTTGACTATTGCAAATAGACATCTTCCAACAACTTAATTTCAAACTCAGAACCTGCCGGAATTGATATTCTTGAACCTTTTGCCCAAATTGCAAAAATAGGCGAACCAACAAGATTTATAGAATAAATAACTGCACCAAAAATCGTTGGAATAGGAGCTATAATTAATCCAACAGGATTATCTGCAAGTTTTGCTGATGTTTTGCGAGTTTTTTTGTAGAAATTTTCCCCTTTATCAACTTGAGTAGAAATTCCTTTTATATAACCTCTTTTTCCTTTTATATTATTAAGAAAAACTTTTTTTAAGTTTGCTTTTGTAATTTTGGCATGAACACTTTTTGTAGAACCGTTAACAACTATTCCATCAACCATCAAAACTATCAAACCACCATTTCCAGTATATTGTGGTAAGTGAGAATTTTCCACAACTGCAGTAAATTTAGTACCTTCATTAATTGTTATATATCTTTGTGTAACAGGTTTTATAGAAGTAAACGAAACTCGGGTTCCTTCTTTTTGATAATCTGATATAACACAATTTGACTTAACTCTAAACCTTGTACCTTTTTTAATTCTGATTGCGGTTGATTTATCAAACTTATAATCATTATCCATTTTTTTTATGACAAGTTGAGGTTTGGAAGGTTGTGAAACCGGTTGAGTTTTTGGCACAGCAGGAGTTGTTTTATTTGTAGTCGTATTCGTTGTTGATTGAGATGGTGCAATTTTGGGCAAAGCCGGCAAATTCTGTTCTAATGCTGATGGATTATAATTTTTCCGAATTTCTTCATCAACAGATGTGTCCAACTCAAATGCAAAACAATGAGAAGAAAAAAGCAGTGTTGCAACAAATAAACTAAATATTTTCTTTGCATTGAAACTTTTCACTTCTCACCTTTCACAATTCAACTATTTCAACAACTCATTAATCGCTTTAGCGGCTTTTTTACCCGCGCCCATTGCATTGATTGCATTTGAAGCTCCAACAGGTGCAACATCTCCTCCGGCGTAAACAGTTGGAATATTTGTGCATCTTGTTTCACCATCAACAACAATATAACCTTTTTTATCGGTAACAATATCCATACCTTCTGCTTGTGCAGATCTTTGGATAATCGGATTTGGACCGGTACCTAAAGCAACAATTACAGTATCCAAATCCATAATTTCTGTTTTTCCTGTAGAAATAGGTCTGCGCCTACCTGATTCATCAGGTTCGCCAAGTTCCATTATTTCAAGTTCAACACCCTTAACGTAGCCATTTTCACCTAAAATTTCTTTTGGGGCATACAAGAATTTGAATATAATACCCTCTTCTTTAGCGTGCCTAATTTCCTCTAAACGAGCCGGAAGTTCTTTTTCAGTTCTACGATAAATAATATAAACTTCGTCAAAACCAACTCTTACAGCTGTTCTTGCTGCATCCATAGCAACATTACCACCGCCAAAAATTGCGGCTTTTTTACCAACTCTTAATGGAGTTGTACTATTTTCTTGTCCGGCGTGCATAAGATTTACACGAGTCAAAAATTCATTTGCAGAGAAAACACCGTTTAAGTTTTCACCTTCAACATTCAACATCTTTGGCAAGCCAGCACCAGAACAAATAAATATTGCATCAAATCCATCTTCTTTCAACTGTTCAAGAGTAATAGATTTACCAACAACTACGTTTTTATGGAAAATTACACCCATTTTTTCAAGATTATTAATTTCTTTATCAAGAATTGTTCTAGGAAGTCTAAATGGAGGAATGCCGTACCTTAAAACACCGCCTAATTCGTGCAAAGCCTCAAAAACTTCTACATCATGACCTGCTTTTCTCAAATCACAAGCAGCTGTCATGCCGGCACATCCTGAGCCAATTACAGCAACTTTTTTACCAGAGGGTTTAATTTCCGGAATTTCAGCTTTCGTATTATCACCAACATATCTTTCTAATGCACCAATCGCAACTGCTTCTCCTTTAATACCCAAAACACATAGACCTTCACACTGTCTTTCTTGAGGGCAAACTCTACCACAAACAGATGGTAACATACTGGTTTGGCGAATAATTTCACCTGCTTTATCGAGATTACCTTCTTTTATCGCTTGAATAAAATCAGGAATTTGAATATTTACCGGACAGCCTTGAACGCATCTAGGATTTTTACAGTGTAAACATCTTGAAGCTTCCAACTTTACCTGTTCATCTGTCAAATTGCTTTCAACAGGATCAAAATTGTGTCTTCTTTGCATTTTATCTTGCTCTTTTACATGTTGTCTTTCTATAGCCATAATTTCACCTTCTTACTCTTCTCTTATATCAGTATTTTACTTTAAAAAATATTTAGTGCAAATAAATCAAAAAAAGTTAATAATTCATTGTAATTGAGGCGTTATTGTCCTTTAATAATCTTATGAATACTATTGAAAAAAGCTTAAAATCACTTGAATTTGACAAAATAAAAGAACAACTTGCAAATTTTGCTAAAACTAAACAGAGTAAAGAAATTTGCTTAAATATAACACCATTTGACGACATTGTAAAAATCAAGAATGAACTACAATGTACTCGTGAAGCCAAACAGGTTCTTGATATTCCAAACGATATTCCGATAGAATTTGTCGCAAATATTGCACAAATCCAAAAGAATATGGGGGTTAGCTATCTTGCAGAAGATGAATTAATTGATATCGCCAAAACCCTGAAAACATCAAGATTAGTAAAAAAATTTTTATCAGACAACTTAACAATGATGTCTATCTTGAGAAATGCTGCACAAAATCTCCTAACTGATAAGCAACTCGAAGACAAGATATTTGGAACTTTTGATGAAAATCTGAATATCCGACCTGATGCAACGCAAGAATTAAAAAACTTATACGCATCTTTAAGGGATAACGAAAAGAATTTAAAAACAACTGTAAATGCGTTGTTAAATTCTGCAAGTTTTTCAAAACACTTACAAGAAAATATATATACAACAAGAGATGATAGAATTGTTTTTCAAGTAATGGCATCTTCAAAAAGCAAAGTACCGGGAATTGTTCACGATGTTTCTGCAACAAGTAAAACATTCTATATTGAGCCTGAACAAATAGTTCCTCTAAACAACAAAATCCGAGAGATTAAAGCCAATATTCATTCTGAAATGGTTAAAATTTTATCAGGCTTGACCTCACTTGTAAAAAATGAAATAAAAGAACTTACCCTATCAGAACAAATACTTGCAACTATAGATTATCACTTTGCCAAAGCTCGCTATGCCGTAAAACTTCATGCAATTGAACCAGAAATAGTTACACATAAGTTTGTAGAATTTGAAAATATGAAACATCCGCTTTTAATCGGTAATGTAGAAAATGTAGTTACAAACAATTTTGAAATCGGAAAGGATTATAAATCTGTAATTATCACAGGTTCTAACACTGGTGGCAAAACAGTAACAATTAAAACAATCGGTTTGTTTATTCTAATGTCAAAAAGCGGAATGTTTTTACCCTGCACAGCTGCAAAAGTTTATCCGTTTGAAAATGTTTTTGCTGATATAGGAGATGATCAAAGTATCTTGCAAAATCTATCAACATTCTCTGCCCACATGACAAATATCATCGAAATTCTAAAACAAAGCAATGATAAATCTTTTGTTTTGTTAGACGAAATCTGTGCAGGAACCGATCCGGTAGAAGGTGCAGTTTTGGCACAAGTTATTTTAGAAAAATTAGCAGAAAAAGGGGTAATTTCAACAGTAACAACACACTATGGGGAATTAAAAGCACTTGAATACACAAACCCATACTTTAAAAACGCCTCTGTTGAATTTAACACAACAACTTTAAAACCGACGTACAAACTCTTAATCGGTATTCCTGGACTAAGTAATGCAATCTCAATTGCTGCAAATTTGGGATTAGATAAAGAAATAACAGACAAAGCAAAAAACATTGTTGTTTCAACAAAAGACCCGTCAATTCTTGTTGTTGAAAAGTTACAAGAAACCCAAGCCAAATTGGCTCAAAATCTTGAACAAGCAGAAGAATTGAAAGAAACTTCAGAAAGTCTTAAATCCGAATACGAAGATTCGCTTGCACAAATAAAAAAAGACAAGAAAAAAACAGTAAAAATTATTAAAGACAAATTTGATCGTGAATTGCTAGAAGTAAAAGCAGAAATCAAACATATTCTTGAAGAATTAAGACGTGAAAAATCAGAAAAAATTGCCCGCCGTTCTTACGCTCGACTTGCTCAAACAGAACAAAAATTCAGAAGCAAATTGGCTGAATACGACGAAAAACAACAATACGAGAACATTGATTGGAATAACATTAAAACAGGGGATAAATTAATTCTAAAAGAAATGAACCAACCTGTTACACTTCTTTCACTACCTGACAAAAACGAAAATGTTCTTGTCCAAATGGGAAATTTCAAAACAAAAATTAAAACTAATAAACTTGCACCTTATGACGCTATTTACGAAAAGAAAGAAAATGTATATCGGCCAAATTCTTTTGAGAACTTTGAACTTCGAAAAACAAGCATCTCTAACACCCTCGATTTAAGAGGTTACAAAGTTGAAGATGCACTTGATAGCTTGGAGTTTTATCTTGACAAAGCAAGCCTTGCAAATCTTGCATCAGTTACAATTATACACGGACACGGAACAGGCGCTTTAAAATCCGCAGTAAGAGATTTCTTGTCAACATCCCCGTATGTCGCAAAATGGAGGGTTGGGGAAGACACAGAAGGCGGCGATGGCGTAAGTATAGTGGATATAAATTAGAAGCATAGAAGCCAAGAGGCGTAGTCAGTTTCATTATAAATGCGATTACTACGTCGCACCACTCCCAGTAATGACATGCAATTAATTCCTCCCTAATGAGTGAGGACATAGGTGGATGCTAATTATTTTACCACACCAACTTTCTTCCTCTTGCAAAAGTAAAAAAAAATGCTACAATAAAACTGTAAAAATATGAATTATACACAGTAGAGAGGATTTTATATGACTATTGAAAAAATAAGAAAAGATTATGAACTTATTGACCTATTTTGCAACTTGGCAGAAGTTCCATCCCCATCAATGCACGAAGAAAAAGTTGCAGAATGGATAAAAAATTATTGTGATAAAAATGAAATAAGTTGCAAACTTGATGATTTTGGAAATGTTGTTATCAATATTCCAGCAACGGACCAAACAAAAGCTCCAATGATGCTTTCTGCTCATATGGATGTAATCGGTGATGATAGCCCTGTTGAGACTTATCTTGATGAAAACGACAATATTCACGCTGAGGGAAGAACTCTCGGAGGTGATGACAAAGCTGGCGTTGCAAATGCTTTACTTTTTGCAAAAGAGCTTGCACATAGTGACATGAAACACGGTGGTTTGGAAGTTATGTTTACTCGTGATGAAGAAAATAATCTTTCTGGTATTCGCAATGCAAACCTTAAAAATTTCAACTCAAAATACGTACTTGTTTTAGATAGCGATACACTTGGACAATGCGAAATTTCCGGTGCTAGTTATACTTTAGCAAAATTTAAAGTACATAGTTTTAAAGGTGGTCACTCAGGAATTGATATCGGCGACAAAAAACGTGCAAATGCGGCAAAATTGATTGCAGATTTGATTTCTGATTTACCACAAGGTGTTTTTTATGAAGAAGACGGGCATGTCGTAACTTCTTGTAACATCGGCGGAATTTCAGCAGGCGATATAAAAGTTACAAATATTATCAATACTGATGCACAAGCAAATTATTCAATAAGAAGTTCTAGCAGAAAAAAAGAAGAAGAACTAAAAAGTAAAATGACTTTGACTGTTGACGAATTTAACATCAAAAACAAAGAAATAGCAAAAGCAACGGTTGAATTTGAAGAACATCTACCTCCATTTGAAAAAGTTGATGATGACTATATTCCAACAATTTTTGAAGCGGCAGCAAACAAAGTTGGAGTAAAGCCTGATATAACTTCATTCCACGCTGGAGCTGAAACCCATATTTACGCAAACAAAACAAATGCAAATGATGAAAAATTTATTCCGTACTTAATAGGACTTGCTACTGTTTGCAATATGCACTCAAAAAATGAATATTTGGAATACAAAACAATTCTAAAAGGTCACGAACTTTTGACAGAATTGTTTAAAGAGTATAATAAATAGGGTTAAAATTAAGTCCTCCCTAATGAGACTCTGCCGAACAAAAGGTGACTAAATGTCACGTTTTGTGAGAGGCGTTTAGGTGGGTGCTGATTTAACATAAATGTTCCCTTACGGAATAGCACCCATCCAAACCTTCCCTCACTAGGGAAGGAATTTACTTTATTAAGAAAATGCTTTGAAGGAACGTTCTACGTTTTTGTCAATTACACTTTTCAACGATTCATATTCGGTTTGGAGTGCATTATGTTCTGTATCAAGTTTTTTTAGATCTTGATCGTATTTCTTATCTTGGTTTTCAATTTCGGTTGTAGTGTTTTTATATTTAACCTCTGCTTTTGCAATTGCAACTTCATCTTCTACAGAAACCATATCTGATGTGCTAGAGTATGCAGTTGCGTTCCAATAATAGCCTTCTGCAGTCATTTCAGGAGTTTTGGCACTATCAACTGATGGATTAAAATAAGACGCTTGACTTAAAGTTACGACCCCATTTTTCAAAGCAAATGTCAACCAATCATTGCTTGTTAACAATTGATCGTCAATAACTTTGTAATTTTTAGCATTTTCATTCTTTTTAACGCTATCGACTACAAAATATGTTTCACCTTTATTATTAGTTTCTTCTTTAACTTTGTTAGCAGATTCCGAACCATTCATCATATACCACAAGTTGATATACCATTGACCTTTATCTTTATCATTTACAACAAATGGATAAGTAGGTTCATCGGGTGCTTTAGGAGCAGGGGCTAGAACTGGTTTGGTTGTTGTTAAATTTTTCATATCACCATCGGTAAAATTGATTAGTGTTTCTGTCATTGCCTCTTTAGATGGAGCTAAATTTTGTTGTAAAGCATAGTATAAATCTACAGCTTTTTCTTTTAATGTTTTTTTAGAATATGTTCCATCTGCGTTCTGCTTGTAATCACTTTTTAACAATTCAAATTCTGTCGGAGTTTTTCCTGAATTTTTTATTTGTAACAAACTATTATTTGCAGCATCCTGCGACAAATCATCTTTACCATCACAATTTTTGTCAGCCATTTTTCCACTTATTATAGCAAATTGTTGTTTCTGCTCGTCTGTAGAGTTACCATACGATCCACCGGTAGAGCCTTCTGAATTGAATGTTTTTCCGGTTGTTGTTGTATATTCGTGAGAACTTGGGGTAGTTCCATCATAATCTAATAACAAATCTAGCAAATGTATATAACAAGAATTGCCACCTTTTAAAGCTGCAGCATAACAATAACCAGCATCTGTATTTGGATTATCACTTGTTCCAACAATATTACTAAATACTTCATACAAATTTGGTTGATCTTTTTCAGCCAACCATTCTTTATATAATTTGTCATACTCAGGTTTTGTTACAGTATTATAATACTCTAAATCTTTTTCATATTTAGCATACCTTTCATCATAATCCAATTTTGCTTGTGTTTTTTGTGTATCACCTTTTAGACCATATTTATCTAAAAAATCATCCAATGTTGCAGATGCTTCAAAATTTGCAGCATCTGTTGCCGATACAAGGTTTTGCCCTGAAGCGTTTTGGATTGAATATTGGTTTTTCAAAGGCTCATAAGAATACAACAAAGCCGGAGTTAAATTGTATGTTGAGGTTTCACCATTATCACCATATGTTTTGAAAACCAGTTTTTCAGAACTCAAAGCATCCATATAAGTTTGGCTTGCTTCAGAAGATTTTTGAGCAAGTCTTAATTTTGCATTCGTAATAGTTTGCGAACGCATTTCATTATCGGTTAATCTACCGGTAATAGTCAATAATCTAGCTTGAGTAGCCGACATGCCCATAATTCTTTTATTCCTTTCTATGTAGAATTACGGTAGAATTGAGATTTTTCTTTAATAAAATCAGATAATTTGTTAACAAAATATTACAAATTTAATAATATAAATGGGATTACCACGTCGATTTATTGTTCATAATGACATAATAAAACACAACCGACTTAAATTTAGTCGGTTGTGCTTTAAATCAAAATAAATTAACCTAGATTGCTACAGAAAGTGTTTCCAATTTCAATTCTATTGGTTTTTCTTCTAACACCTCTGCTTGAAGTTCTTTTGCCTCAATTACCTTTGGAGCAGTAGGTTTATGCACTGTCGTTACAGGCTTTGAAACAACTGCCTTAGGCTTTTGCGCTACATAAGCATTTTTCCTTGCTCTTACTACAGCTGGATCCGGATTATGTTTTTGTCTGTTTACATCTGTCATAATCTTACTTACAAAACGTCTTGTTTCTCCATAAGGTGGAACTGATCTGTATTTTTTTACATTTCCTGGACCTGCATTATATGCAGCAAGTGCCAATTCTACTGAACCAAACATATTATACATTTTTTTGTAATATGTAATTCCGGCTTTGATGTTTTCATTCAAAGAATATGGGTTGTACCCCATTCTTCTTGCGGTTGATGGCATCAATTGGAATACTCCTACTGCGCCGTGCGAACTTCTTGCTTCGTGGCGAAATCCTGATTCCGTGCGTGCAATACTAAGTGCAATTGCAGGATCTACGCCCATTTCAATAGCGTGTTTGACTATTGTTGCTTTTACAGAATTTACGTCTGATGCTTGACATTGCGCATGGCAAAGTAGCATACACGCAAGTGTAAAAGTTAAAACTAATAGTTTTCTCAAAATGTAATCCTCTATGTTGTAAATTGTAATCCTTAAAAATTCCCTAACGACCTGTTTCTTCAACTCGGTCAAAAACTTTTAAAGATGATTTATGTAACCATAATACTACAAAAAAAATTTTTTTCAACCCCTTTGGCGTATTTTCCCTTTTTCAACATAGGCTTAACACTTGTGTTTTCAGGCTTTTAAGTGTAATTGTAACAATTATTAAATCATAAGAATTACTACTATTTTAAACATTCCATTTGCTAAATATTTTTTGTTTATGTTATCATTTTTGTACTATATTGATGAAAATACGAGAGGAAAAATATTATGGAAAAGAAAAAATTAGCAGACATCGGTGTTTTTGGCGGATCAGGTTTTTACAAATTTTTAGACAATATTGAAGAAGTTCGAGTAGAAACTCCTTACGGAATGCCTAGTGACAGTCTGTTTATCGGAACTGTTGGAGAACACAAAGTTGCATTTATGCCAAGACACGGTAGAAACCATACTATTTTACCTCACCTAATCAACTACAGAGCTAATGTTTGGGCTATGAAATCAATCGGGTGCGAAAGAGTTATTTCTCCTTGCGCAGCAGGCAGTTTACAAAAACACGTAAAACCTGGAGATTTCGTAATCTGCGATCAATTTGTTGATTGGACAGACGGAAGAAAAACAACTTTCTTCGAAGGACCTATTGTTACTCACCCATCAGCAGCAGAAACATATTGTCCGGAACTTAGAGAATTAGCTATCAAAACAGCTAAAGAATTAGGAATTTCTGTTCACGAAAACGGAACTGTTGTTGTAATCAACGGACCAAGATTTTCTACCAAAGCAGAATCTAAATTCTTTACAAATCAAGGTTGGGAAGTTATCAATATGACTGCATTTCCTGAAGCTTATTTGGTTAAAGAAATGGATATGTGTCCACTAAATATTTCTTTAATCACTGACTACGACGCTGGTTTGGTAGGCGACGTCCCTCCTGTTTCTCACCACGAAGTTATTGAAGTTTTCAATTCTAATGTTGCCCACCTAAAAGAATTACTATTTAAGATGATTGAAAATATTCCTGCTTCAAGAGAAAATTGTACTTGTGCAAACACTAAAAAATCATCTCAACTATAATCGTAAAAAGGTAGAAAAATGATAGATAATCTAATTTTTGTAGTTAATAATTTCTTTCAAATATTCTTCTGGCTAATTCTGGTAAGATGTTTGTTAAGCTTTGTACCTAGTATTGACTGGTACAAACAACCTTTTACCGCCATAAAAGATGTTACTGATTTGTATTTGAATCTATTCAGAAAAATTATCCCTCCATTTGGCGGATTAGATTTTTCTCCGATAATTGCAGTTATTGCACTACAAATCTTAAATTATGCAATAATTTTCATACTATTAATGTTTAAATAAAAAATAACGGAAAATTCTTAATACAAAGGCTCATTGCGTTTTTCAAAAAGCTCAAGAGCCTTTTTTATTTTATCTACGTGAGGAGTTTTCGGGTTTTGAATTTTCTTTTTCAAATCAGTCAACAAAGGCTTCAAATCTTTTTCGGAGTTTCTATTCATCAATTTTTTGAAATATTTTAAAACAACTTTATCATCAATAAATTTCGGATATTTTGAAAACCCACCAACATCGTAGATTTTGTCATTCACCATCTCATTTGTAAAATCAGTATAAAACATCTTAAATAGCTTTTCAAAATCAATTGGAGCAGTTGTTTTATGAATATTTTTATCTGCAAATTCCGTTATAGAGTAAGCATTTTTCAAATCTGAAATATAATGACGAGTGAATTGAGTTTTGTCCATTTTATGCCCAATCACATTTTTCAAAAAAGTCCAAATGTTAGCTTCAGCTCCAACTCCCTGAGTTCTTGCAAAAGATTTTGAAGGAGCTTGAACATCATGAAAAACTTTCAATGCTTTATCGTGCATAATTTTACCGTTTTTATCAGAGATTGATAATTTATAAACATTTCCCCAAGCTCCTCTATCAACGTAAGACAAATTTGCACGAGTATCTTTCGGAAGCACCCCTTTTAATTGACCATTCAAAAATTTTGAAAATGTTTTATCTAACATTTTAACATTTTCGGGTGCTAATTCGTCAAAACTACGTTTGATTACACCAGTTTTTTTGCTCTCTTTATAAAAAGCTCTAATATACTTTGCCACACCTCCAAGTGCAGAATAAAACATTTTAACTTTATCTGCTCTTTGGGATTTATCAAAAAGCGCAATTATTTCATGTGGCAAATTTCCTACAACTTGACCTTTTGTATTTGGGATAAAAGCATCATAAGATTTGTAGTTATAATCCCTTTTAAAGAAATTTTTCAACCTACTTGGATAACATTTTACAAAATCTACTGTCGACACTTTTCCCAACATAATTTTAGTAAAACACGTAAAGCATTGAAATTGCCTAACTTATCCCCTCTTGTAAAAAATGTTTACTTAATATATAATTTCAATTATGAAAATAGTGATTTACGGTACAACGGAAATCGGTTGCTTACTTGCAACAGAATTTTTTGAAGACCACGATATAACGATTATTGATAAAGAAGAAAACAGAAGTGATGAATTTAATAAACTTGATATAAGCTTTGTTCAAGGTAACGCATCTAATATTGATGTTTTACAAAATGCAGATATCAAAAATGCGGATATTTTTATTGCTTGCACAACAGTTGATGAGGCAAACATCGTTGCTTGTCTTTCAGCTAAAAAATTCGGTGGAATTAGAACAATTTGTTTTGTTAGCAGAGAAGAATACAAAAAAACTCTTAACTTTGAAAAAAACAACGACAATTTCTGCGATTTCTTCATTGATTACATTATTTGGCCGGAAGAATTGTTAACCCAAGATATTTTCAGAATTGTAACCGTTGCCCAAGCTCTTGATGTTGAAAATTTCGCAGACGGCAGAGCAAGACTTTTGGAATACAAAGTAAAAGAAAACCTTCCAATTGTTGGCAAAAAACTTAAAGATTGCGGTTTTACACAAAATACATTGATGGTTGGTTTAACAAGAGATAGCAAATTATTTATTCCAAATGGTGACACAGAAATTTGTGAAGGCGACAAACTAATATTTATGGGAACTTCACATTCTCTTGATATTTTAGCAGGAACATTTTTCCACGAAAAAGAAATCGTAAAATCTGCATCAATTATTGGTGGTGGAAATGTTGGTTTAATGTTAGCAAAATCACTAGAAAAACTTAAAATCAAAACAAAGATTATAGAAAAAAATTATGAGCGTTGCCAGTATTTAGCAGAAGAATTGTCAAATACTCTTGTCATAAATGGAGATGGGACAAATTTAAAACTTCTTGACGATGAAGAAATCGGTAGCGCAGATGTCGTAATCAGTGTAACAAACAATGACGAAAGAAATTTGCTTTGTTCATTACTAGCAAAACAATTAGGCGTAAAAAGAGTTATTGCTAGAGTTGCAAAAGTTGTAAACATTCCGCTTTTTGAAAAAGTAGGAATTGACATTGCTGTATCACCAAAAAATTCTGCTATTAACGAAGTAAAAAACGATTTACAAGAAAACAATGTCGATATTCTTGCGACAGTTGAACAAGGTCAAGGAGAAGTTCTTGAAATCAACGTTGTGCCAGACTTCCATGGTAAAAGAATTATGGATATCAAATTTCCTGCTCGTGCAATTATAGGAGTGATTATTCGAAGAAACAATATTATTATTCCAAAAGGTGACACGGTTATTAATACCGGAGATATTTTGATAATATTTACAACATCTGAAAATGCGGTAGAAATTAAGGAATTCTTTAAGGTAAAGTAATATGAGATTGAATTACGTTGCAAATGCGTTGAGCGAAACAATGAGATATACCGGATTTGTAATACTTGTACCTGTTTTGGTTGCATTATATTACCACGATTTCAATTCCATTTTTCCTTTTGTAACAGCAAGTTTAGTCGCTATTTTTGTCAGTTGGATTTTGAAGCGAATAGTGCCGAACGCCAAAAAGCTTGAAAATTTAAATGATATTAAAAAAGATGAAGCTCTTTTTATTGTAGCCTCTTCTTGGATTATTTTTGGGCTAATATCCGCAATTCCTTATTTATTTTACGGACTTTCCCCATTAAACTCTTTATTTGAAGCTGTTTCTGGAATTACAACCACCGGAGCAACAATTTTAACTCGTTTTGATTACCCGAAAGCGTTTTTCTTTTGGCGAGCATTAACTCAATGGTTAGGCGGTTTGGGAATTATAGTCTTGTTTATTGCCATTTTGCCTCAGTTTGCAGTTGCTGGACGCCAAATGTTTTTTGCAGAAGCTCCCGGACCTACAGAAGATAAATTTACCCCGAGAATTCGTAATACTGCATCTGCATTATGGAGAATTTATTTAGGTCTTACAATTTTGGAAATAGTGTTATTATACTTGGCAAAAATGCCTTTGTTTGACGCAGTTTGTAACTCTTTATCGACACTTTCCGCTGCCGGATTTTCTCCTAATCCTGAAAGTATTATGGGATATCATTCAGTGCAAATTACGTGGATTGTTTTGGTTTTTATGTTTTTTGCAGGAGCAAGTTTCAACTTGCAATACAAGGTTATTTCTCAAAAAAAGCCTATGCTTTTGTTTAAAAATGAAGAATTCCGATTATATACAATTTTGCTTCTTTTGATGTCTGGTCTTATCACAATATCACTTTGTTTAAACAATGGTTTTGGATTATTTAAGAATTTTACAGATGCATTGTTCCAAGTGGTAAGTCTTGTAACATCTACAGGAAGTGCCAGTGCTGATTTTATTCAGTGGAATTACACAGCCAAAGCATTGCTATTTGTTGTAATGTTTATGGGATCTTGCGCAAGTTCAGCAGGTGGTGGCATAAAAATGGCAAGATGGCTAGTTGTTTTCAAAACAATGAAAGCAGAAATTACAAGAATTTTACACCCTAATGCAATTATAAATATTAAAGTTGACGGCAAAACTGTTCAACCTGAAGTTGCTAGACAAATTATTGTATATGTGTTTTTCTATTTTCTAATTTTTGCTGGACTAGCTGTCCTTTTATCAATTTTTGAAGGGAACACTGTATTAGGACTAAGTGGAGCTATCACTTCTTTAGGAAACATTGGACCCGGATTCGCCCCGCAAATAGGTCCTATGGGGAGTTTTGCGGATTTGCAATCTTTATCAAAAATTATTATGATTGCCGGAATGTTCGTCGGTCGTCTTGAATTAATTCCTTTTTTGGTTATGTTCCAAAAAGATTTTTGGAAAGTTTAATTAAGGTGTAGAAAAATCTACTATTTACAAATGATTAAAATGAACAAAAATTATGTTTTAATCGTTACTATAATGTAACGAGGTTCTTAAGCTTGAATTTTAATAAAAAAATAGCAACACTAATACTTGCATTATCCCTTACTACATCTTCTGCCCTTGCGGTAGAAGAAAAAATGAGTATTGAAAAACACGCCGTTTTAAACATAAAAGATTGTGTTGGGATTGCACTTCAAAATAGTCCTAAAATAAAAAAAGCACGTTACAATTACGGAATTGCAAAAGGAAATGTTGGGATTGCAAAATCTGGCTATTTCCCGACGTTAGGTGTTGGAACAGGTTATAATTTAACAGAAAACAGAACTAACAGAGCCAATACCAGTAGCAACATATATTCTACAGAAGCAAGTATTAATCAGCTTTTATGGAACTTTGGCAAGACAAATGCAAATATCAGAATGTACAATTTTGATAAAGATGCCGCTCTTTATGAATTTGAAGATACAGTGTTAGAAACTATTTTCGGAGTAAAAACAAACTATTATGGAGTTCTCGCAGCAAAAGCAACAATGGACGTAAATAGAGCAAATGTTCAAATTAACGAACGGAACTACCAAAGAACAAAAGCCTATTTTGATGAAGGAATTAAATCAAAAATTGATTTAGTCAACGCAGAAGTTTATCTATCGGATTCAAAAGTTACCCTTGTAGAATCAGAAAAAGCTTATCAAAATGCAATTGTAAAACTAAACAATTCTATGTATATCGCATTTGCTCCTGAATATGAAATCGAAAACACAGAAACTTTCAATTTCCAAAATAATTATGCCCCTGTTAGCTTAGACAAAATTGATGAGAAAAAAGATTTGAGTACTCCACCTAAAGGTGTTAACAATGCATTTTTAACCTCTCAGGTTCAAGAAATCAATATTTTAGATAACTACAAATTTGAACCATTTCCTTACACTTTTGAAGAATCGGTAAACTTAGCATACAAAAACAGACCCGATTTAAAAGCTTATAATTCAACATTAAAAGCAATGAAAGAATCACTAAAGTACACAAAAAGAGAATATTTACCGGAAATTTCAGCATCTGCCGGATACGGATACAGGGATAAATATAATTCAAATTCTTTTAATGTCGGAGTAAATTTATCAAGTTCTGTTAATATAAAAGGTCAAAAACACAAAATTGATAATGCAAAAATACAAGTTCAATTAGCAGAAAATGAAATAGATCAAGCCAAACAAGACATCTATTTTGAAGTTCAAAATTTGTACATAAATATGGTACAATTAGAAAAACAAATTCCGCTATTAGCAGTAAAAGTAAAACAAACGCTTGAAAACTTTGAACTTGCTGACGGCAGATATGAAGTAGGATTAGGCGATTATATTCAATTACAAGATGCAAAAGTAAATTATAACAATGCCCAAGTTTCATACGTACAAACGGTTTACAATTATAATGTTGCAAGAGCGAACCTTGAGAAAGCTATTGCACTTCCACAAAGCATAACAACAACAATTGAGGATAAAAAATGATAAGCTTTGAAAAATTTAAGAAATTACAAATAAAAAAAAGATATATAGCGACCGCACTAATTATCGCAGCCGTTGCAACAGTCGGAATTACAGGAATTTCAACCAGTAAACAAGTAAAATATGACACTAAACCGATTGAGCGTTGTACAATTACACAAGTTGTAGAAGCATCAGGCACAATCAACCCAGTAAACACAGTCAGTGTTGGTTCTACAGTATCAGGCTTAATTAAAGAGATTTACGTTGATTACAATGATGTTGTAAAAAAAGGGCAAATTTTGGCTCAAATCGACCCAGCAAACTTTATAGCACAAGTTCAACAAAACCAAGCGCAAATCAACAACGCAAGAGCAAATATGCAAAAGCTTCAAGCCATCGCTAATTACGACCAAAAGCAATATATAAGATACAAAAACCTTTATGCAAAGAACTTCGTAGCTAAAAGTGAACTTGATGAAAAATATAGCACCTATCAATCTGATTTGGCTCAAATTAATGCTGCAAGAGCGCAAGTTAACCAATTCCAAGCATCATTAAAAACCGCACAAACAAACTTAGGATACACAAAAATTATTGCACCAGTAGATGGAACAGTTATTTCAAGAGAGATTGACTTAGGATCTCCTGTTGCTGCAAGTTTCCAAGCACCTGAATTATTCACTATTGCACAAGATTTAACAAAAATGCAAATAGAAGTAAGTGTTTCAGAAGCTGATATCGGCAAAGTAAAAGACGGACAAGATGTAACTTACACCCTAGATGGTTACCCTGACAGTACTTTTGAAGGCAAAGTTACACAAGTCAGACTATCTCCAACAACTGTTTCAAACGTTGTAACATACACAGTAATCGTTGATGTTGACAACGAAGATTTAAAACTTAAACCTGGTATGACTGCGAATGTATCAATTATCACAAATAAGAGTGAAAATGTTTTGTGCGTACCAAATATTGCATTGAAATTCACTCCTGACATAAACGGACCAAAATACAAAAATCAAGGGCTATGGGTTTTAGAAAACGGAAAAGCAAAACGTATTGATATTGAAACTGGCGCAAGCGATGACTCTTCAACAGAAGTAATTTCAAAACTTCTAAATGAAGGTATGCAAGTCATCATGGGAATTAGAGGAAAAGAAACAGGTAAAAAAAATGAAAGTGGCGGCAGACCTCCAATGCCGTAATTTTAAATTATAAATAGCGCATATCAGAAAGGATTTCATGTCATTAATTGAAGTAAAAAATGCCATAAAAACATACCAAACGGGCGAAGATAGTTTTAACGCTCTAAATTGCGTATCTCTTTCTGTTGAAAAAGGTGAATTTGTCGCAATTATGGGAGCATCAGGTTCTGGCAAATCTACATTTATGAATATGCTAGGAACTTTAGACAAACCAAACTCCGGCAGTTATTATCTTGATGGTATTGATATGCTTTCACTTGACACAAACAGTCTTGCAATGGTTCGAAATGAAAAAATGGGCTTTGTTTTTCAAGGGTTTAACCTAATTTCAAGAACAACCGCCCTTGAAAACGTAGAACTTCCAATGATTTATAAAGGCATACCTGAAGAAGAACGTGTAATAAGAGCTAAAAAGGCACTTGAAATCGTAGGTTTGGGCAAACGAGAAGATCACATGCCAAACCAAATGTCAGGAGGACAACAACAAAGAGTGGCTATCGCAAGAGCCATAATCAATGATCCTCCGCTAATTCTTGCCGACGAACCGACAGGTAACCTTGATACCAAAACAAGCATTGAGGTTATGGAGTTTTTTGTAAAACTCAACAAGGATTTAGGCAAAACAATCGTCTTAGTAACTCATGAACCCGATATTGCAGAATATTGTAAAAGAGTAGTGAAATTTAAAGATGGGAACATAATTTCGGATGAAATTAATGAACATACGACGATACCGTATTAAGTGAATGGTGAATAGACCATTTCGTTCGCTTCACTCAATATGAGTAAAATAAACCGAAACTTTTCCTTACCCCAACGGGGAGAGGGTATAGTGAGGGATTTAAATTTAACAAGGAAAAACTATGATTGACTTCAAATCAACAGTAAAAATGGCGGTAGTATCGCTAAAAATAAACAAAATGCGCTCAATGTTAACAAGTCTTGGTATAATCATTGGAGTCAGCGCAGTTATAATAATGCTTGCAGTCGGAACAGGTGCAAGCGAAAAAGTTCAAAAAGATATGGAATCTATGGGTAGCAATATCTTAACCATACGTTCAGCATCAGCGAAATCAGGCGGTGTAAGAATGGGATTAGGAACACGCCCAACCTTAACACTAAAAGATGCCGCAGCAATTGAAAAAAACGCTCGAGGAGTTTCCGCAGTATCATCAGTTAGCTCAGAAGCGAAACAATTAACCTATGGCAACCAAAACTGGTCAACAACGGTTTATGGCACTAATCCTGAATATTTTTACATTAAAAATTACGAAGTCCAAGCCGGCAGGGGCTTTGTACCGGAAGATATTAAAAACTCCGCAAAAGTAACTGTAATTGGTTCAACTGTCGCATCAGAATTATTCGGAGATTTAGACCCAATCGGAAGAATTATGAGGGTTGGCGGAACTCCGTTTAAAGTAATTGGAACTTTAAAATCAAAAGGCAGTATGGGACCGATGGATCAAGATGATTTGATATTTATTCCAATCACAACTGCACAGAAAAAAGTTTTTGGAACTGATTTTCCAGGAACCGTTTCTATGATAGTCGTAAAAGGCTCAAATCCTGACGATGTTTCAACTGCAGAACAAGACATTGAAGAACTTTTAACCAATCGTCACAAAATCGGAAAAAATCAAACAAAAGACTTTGAAATCCGAAATTCCGCAGAATTTCAAGAAAAAATGAAATCAACAGTTAAAACATTTGCAATTTTATTAGCCTCAATCGCATCTGTATCCTTACTAGTCGGCGGTATTGGCATTATGAATATTATGTTGGTGTCAGTTACCGAAAGAACAAAAGAAATCGGAATACGTATGGCAATCGGCGCAAAACCGTCTGACATAAGGATACAATTTTTAATAGAATCCTTTTTATTATCAATAATCGGCGGATTAATCGGGGTATTCATCGGAATTGCAGGAGCAGAAATTGTCCAAATCAGTGGAATTATGACCGTTTCCATATCCTTATTCTCAATTCTTATATCACTAGGATTTTCAGGCGCTATAGGTGTATTATTCGGATATTATCCTGCATACAAAGCTTCATTATTAAACCCGATTGACGCATTGAGATATGAATAAAAATAATAAGGCAATAGGAGCAAAACTTAACACCCTATCGCCTTATCATCTTATGCACTTTCTTAATACGTCATTTGCCAGTTATCATTTATCACTTTGCCCAAACAACCATGCCAACTTGTAGTGTCTGCGGCACACACATCCGCATAATTCGTATTTCTAGCAGCTTCTGTCATTGGTGCAGTAGTATTTTCTGAAAAATTAAAGTCATCTATTATGCCATTATTATAAATAAACATTGCAAAAATATCTCTTCCTGTAATGTTAGGACCTTTAGCACCATTTGTATCAACATATAATTCTAACAATACATCTCCAACTGGTCTATAACTAACACCGATTGCAGTTCCACTTGCAATGATATAATTCGTTCTTGGTGTGTACCAACCAATAGAACTTGTCCCTGCAATCTTTTTATACGAACTTGCAAAACACGGAGTTTTATTAGAACCGCATTTTTGAACAATTTTGAAATTACTTTCAATAAAATTTTCTGCCGCAGCTTGAGAAGTCAAACCAGCTTCTTTCAAATTTAGTGCGTTTCTATCGGTTTGGTATCTAAGAGTTGCTTGATTTAATTCATTATAAACCTTATGTAATTGAGTTACATAACTTTGTCTTTGATAATTTTGCATTAATGTCGGAACTGTCATCGCTGAAACGACACCGATAATGCCGAGAGTGACGAGAACCTCTGCCAATGTAAAAGCTCCACACCAATGCCTGTAGTATGAACCAACACTGTCACAGAGGGCTACGTGCGTAGCACCTGCTCTTTTAAGTGAAAAGTGAGAAGTGAAACGTGAAAAGACCTTATCAGTATGAATAAGTGAATGGTGAGTGGAGAATAGTGAGTGGACCTTATCGGTAAAATTATTTCCTTTCATTTTACCAACCATGCGATACTTCGGACTGTTGTCCTCAGTATGACAATTTTTATTTCCGTAACAGACTACACCTCCATGCGTCTTATCATCTAGGCATCTTAAAAACAGATGTAGGCCATGATTATGAGAGGGTTTTAGACTATTGCCCCCCCCCGATGAGCTTTAATTCTTTCATATTACCTCCTTGTTTTTTGTTAAAACGGTTTTGTTTGGTTTAATTTTAATCTCAAATCTCTAAATCTTGAAATATCTTCTTGTGTTCGTCCAGATTCTTGGAAAACTGCCTGAGTTGACGGGTGAACCATCAAAACATAATCCATATGAATTTCTAAGAAATTGTATTTTCTCGGAGATTGATTTGTATTTCTTGGATAAATTTCGGCATTTGTTACCGCCAAAAATCTACGTTCTCTGTCATTCAATAAATCTGTAAGTTCTCGGTTTGTGTTTGTATATTTTGAAACATGCACAATCCCTTTAATGTCATGATCTGCGGTTAAAATACTTACTTCTATTGGTACTGTATCAATGTTTTTTGCCATTTTTTTATCCTCTTGTCAATATTATTATCTCTATATAATACTATATTTTATCAAAATTGTCTATTTGTTAAATTTTGTCAATGCTACCTTTAGTTCTTCCGCCATATGCTTCGTGAACATCAACAACAGAGATAAAAGCTGACGGATCGATTTTCTTTATAACTTCCTTCATTTTTGCCATTTCTAACCTTGAAACAACGCAATAAATAATAGTCTTTTGTGCGCCGGAATAAGCACCTACACCATTTATATAAGTAACTCCCAAATCCAATTTTTCCAGCAATTCATCACCGATTTCATATGCCTTATCACTAATTACTCTAATTGATTTTGCAGAATTTAACCCTTCTAAAACAACATCAATAACTCTAAATGCAATAAAATATGTCAAAACCGCATACATTGCTCTGTTCCAACCAAAAACAAGTCCTGACGCTCCATAAATAAATACATTAAATGTCATTATCCACTCGCCAACCGAAAATCCGAATTTCTTTGACAAAACCAAAGACATAATTTCTGTACCGTCAAGCGAACCTTCGTTTTTTAAAACAAGTCCAACACCTGTACCAAGAATAATTCCGCCAAACACAGTTGACAATAACAAATCATGACTTGTCGGATGATTATACATTCCAAAAAGGTTCAAGAACAAAGATAACATTCCGATTGCATAGAATGTTTGAATTACAAACTTTTTACCAATTTTATTAAACGCAAGTAAGAAAAACGGGATGTTAATCAAGAAAATCAACAAACCTAAATTAATTTTTGTCAAATAGCTTATAATAATTGAAATACCAACTATTCCACCATCAATAATATTGTTCGGAACGAGAAAAACCTCTAACGCAAAAGCCGCAACAAGAGGTCCTAAAGTAAGAAAAAACATCTTATTTAGAATTGATAACAATAATTCTTTTTTCCCAACTTTTTCTGCCATTATTCATCCTTACCGGTTCTTTTAATTGTCATAAAATTATTTATCTTGAAAATAGTTTTCTTATCTTCTTCAACTTCTTCTTTATATCCAAGAATTTTTTCCAAATCAGCTTTCAACGTAATCAAATCTTCATATTTTTTTAAAGCACCATCAACCGCAATTGAAACATCTCCTGTTTCCTCAGAAACAACCAAGCAAGCAGCATCACTAACTTCTGTCATTCCAATAGCGGCTCTATGCCGAGTTCCATACTTCCAACTAAGTTTTGGATCTTCAGTTAACGGTAACAAAACCCCTGCAGAAATTATTTTATCACCGTTAATAACAACCGCACCATCATGCAATGGAGTATTCGGATGAAAAATAGTCAACAAAAGCTCTGTTGACAAGTCTGCATTCAATTTTGTTCCGACATCACTGTATGTGTTTCTCAAATCACTCTGAAACACAATTAATGCACCTGTATGTGACTTAGACAAATATTTTGCACTTTCAACTAATTCTTTTACAACATCAATTTTTTGTTCTGTCTTGTTATTTTGGTTAAATATTTTTGTCACAAAATCAACTTGACCCAAAAAGCCCAAAAAGCGTCTTAATTCCGGTTGAAATATAACAATTAAACTCAATGAAACAAGAGTTACGATAGATTTTAAAAACATACCTATGATTTTCAAATCAACTCTCATCATAATTTCGCTCACTGCCCAAGCGCAAACCAAGATTAACAAACCCTTTACAAACTTTTCAGAAGACGTGTTTTTGATAAATTTTCTATACAAAAACAATAAAAGACCTGCCAAAAAAACAATCTGAATAAAATCAGACCAATTAAAAGTCATTTCTAATGTTGAAATATATTTGAGTATGTATGTAAAAATATCGTTAATCATTTTTCAACCTATCAGGGATTATATCGTGAGCAATCAAATCTTCTAAGCTCTCTCTCTTTATTATAATATCAGATTGAGAATTATTTACAAGTACCATAGCCGGTTTTTGAACTCTATTATAGTTTGAAGCCATAGAATAGTTGTATGCTCCTGTATTGTAGACACATAAGATATCACCTTCTTCTATTTCAGGGAGCTTAATATTTTTTATCAAAATATCACCGGACTCGCAAAATCTACCAGCAACCGTAACCGTTTGAGCAAGCTCATAATCCGGTTTGTTTGCAATTTGCGCATCATATTCAGCCTGATACATAGAAGGTCTGGCGTTATCAGCCATTCCGCCATCTACTGCAAAATATGTTTTACCTTTCGGCACTTGTTTTGAACTACCTAGTGTGTACAACGTTACACCAGATGTAGAAATTATACTTCTTCCGGGTTCAATGAATAGAGCCGGTGCATCAATTTTGTATTTTTCAATACATTCATACAATCTTTTTATAACAATTTCAGCAACTTCATAAGTTGAAGGTGGATAATCTGCTTCCACATATTTTACTCCTAAACCTCCACCAATATTGATTTCATCAAGTTTCAACCCAAATTTTTCATCTAATCTTGCAATTTCTTTTACCAAAATTTCAATTTCATCACCATAAATAGATTTTTCGAAAATTTGGGAACCAATATGAGCGTGAAGTCCATGAAGTTTCAAATTTGTATAATCATTTACAATCAATTCAACTGCATCATCAATTTGAGTTAAATCAAACCCGAATTTTGAATCCAAATGTCCTGTTTGAATGTATTCATGTGTATGGCATTCAATTCCTGGAGTAATTCTCAGCAAAATGTTTACAATTTTTTTATGAGATTTAGCAATTTCATTTAACAAAGACAATTCAAAGAAATTATCAACAGAAATTCGCCCAACACCTAATTCAATTGCAAGAGAAAGTTCATCATAAGACTTGTTATTACCATTAAACAAAACTTTTGACATATTAGCACCGGATTTATATACAGTAAAAATTTCTCCCGAAGAAACTACATCAAACCCGAAACCTTCACTAGCAATCAACGCAGAAGTCGCACTTGAGCAAAGAGCTTTTGAGGCGTACATCATATTAACTTTCGGATAACCCTTAAACGCATCTTTATAATCTCTACAAATTTTTCTAATTGTAGCTTCATCAAGAACATACAAAGGTGTTCCGTACTTTTCGGCTAGTTTAACCAAATCACAACCACCGATTTCAAGATTTCCGGCATCATTTATTTTAGTTGTTATTGGTTTTAAAGACTGGTTTGTGCTATCCATTTGTACTCCTTCTTCTTATACGTCAAGGATAACACAATTTTATAAAAATTAAAATAGTAAGAATAATGTAATTAACAATGAATAATAAACCATCAAATCTCTTGCTTGCAATAGCCTAAAATAAAATTCATTCACATCACCACCGCAAATATAAGATTTTAAATAATTATACATTCTAAAAACCAGTGGAATTAATATAAATGTTACCAACAAGCAATATTTTTTTGTCATTATAGCTAAAACCACAGTAAACAAATACCCCAACCCATAAACAACAAAAACACCTTTTTGCGCAAGGGATTTATTTCCAATTCGACAAACAAGAGTTTTTTTATGCGCACACATATCACCTTCATAATCCAACAATGTATGAACATACATCAACCCAATAGTGAACATTACAACAGCCAAAGACAATACCAAAACCTCCAACGAAAAATGTTTTGTCATAACAAAATAAGTTCCCTCAAACAATAATGGACCAAATGCTATCCCGACAGCAATTTCACTCAATCCTCTTTGAGAAAGTTTTGCATAAATCAACGCAATAATCCCACCAATTATAGCCAATCCAATTACCGGAATTCCACATCGTAAAAAAAGTATGAACCCGCATAATATTGCAATTGAAAAATAAATCATTACAACCTGCAAAACGTTTCGTAACGTAGCTTTTCCCTCTTTTATATAAGCGCATTTACATTTTTGAGAATTTTCAGGTAGGGATTTATAATCCACATAATCATCAAACAAATTTGTTGCCAAATGCGCACATGCAATCCCTATCAAAGCAATTATTCCATTAAAGATATTTCCGTCATGCTTTATTGCATAAGCGAAAACTACAAGCCACGACAAAACTGTCATTGGAAGTGAAAATAAACGGGAATTTTTTAACCAAAACAAAATTTTATCTATCATAAAAGCAAGTTTTCCATACCTTTGACAGCTTCATAACTTGCTCCTGCCTCTAGCATTTCTTCAGCAGACAAACCAAATAACGTAATCAAAGAATATGCCTCCTTCACTGATGAATTTAGCATATCAACCGCCATTTCAATAGCATCTTGTCGGCTAAGATTGGTAAACTGCTGGTTTTTACCCTTATAGATAATTCTTTTTTTTGACTTTCCCAACCTATTTTACCCCCATAGCCAATAACGCAGCTCCTATCATGCCGGAATAATTACCTGCAGAAGCCTTTACAACTTTGAACGGTTGAGTAACAATTTGCGCATTTGCCTCTTTTTCAAGATATTCAATATCTACAAATTCAGCCATAGAGCCTGACAAAACAACAACGTCAGGATCAAAAAGATTTGCTAAACCGATTATACCTTCCAAAATATCATTTTGCCATACATCAAAAATCTTTTTCATTATCGGTCTATCAATATGTTCAATAACATCATATGTTGTAATTTCCTTATCGCCGGAAATTTCTTCGGCAGTCTTTTTCAAACCAGTACCTGATGCGTAAGCTTCAAAGCAATCCCAACTTCCACAAGTACATTTTCTGTGTTTATCGGTACGCATCTTAAAGTGCATTTCGCCTGCTGCACCGCTTTTCCCTTTATACAATTTACCGTCAATAATTATTCCACCGCCAACACCTGTCCCGAGTGTAACCATAACAGAATATGGCATATTTTTAGAAGAACCAATAACATATTCAGCCCACGCAGCACAATTTGCATCATTTTCAACAAAAACCGGTTTTTTGCTTAAAGATTTAAAATCCATTGTGGGGTACTCTTTTGCAATATTTCCTGTAGAACCTAAAATACCGTCATTAGTTTTGTTAACGGCTCCGCAAGTAGAAAACGCAATTACATCAACCTCTTTTTCGTGTTTTTCTATAATTTCTTTAAAAATAGCTTGAATTTCCACAAAAGTCTTCGGGGTATGATATTTTTCAATTTCAGAAAGGATTTCTCCTTTTTCATTAATAATAGCACTATAAATTTTTGTACCACCTACATCAATACCTAAAGCTTTTCGCATATCAAAACCTTTCCTTGTAATCTTACAAACTTTCCTGTCACGTAAATTTCCAACCTGTCAGACATTTAGTGACTTATTGCCCTCTTTGTACAAATCTTTTTGTAATTAATTGAGGGCGTGTAATAGCAGAACCAATCACAACACAATGCGCACCTAGTTCAAACGCTTTTGTAACTTCTTCCGGTTGCCAAATTCGTCCTTCCAAAACAACAGGTAACTTTGTATTTTTAACCAACTGTTCCAAAAGTTCAAAATCGGGGCCATCACCTCTGTTTTGAGAAAACTGAGTATATCCTGAAAGAGTTGTTGACAAAATATTTACGCCTAATTTCGCAGCATTCAAACCTTCTTCCAAAGTAGAAATATCTGCCATAGAAACTCGATTATTAATTTTCACATATTTAATTAAGTCTTCTAATTTAGCACCATTTGGGCGTTCCCTCATAGTTCCATCAAAAGCAATTACATCTGCTCCTGCCTCAACAAGCTCAATAACTTCTTTAGTTGTCGGAGTGATATAAACAATTTCTTTAAAATTCGCCGGAATAACATTTGGTTTTGTCAGCCCTATAACAGGAACATCAAAAAGTTTTTTAGCATTTCTAACATCCCTTGCTCCTGCAACTCTTAACGCACCTGCACCGCCTTTTACAACAGACTTCATCATTGCGTTAATACAATCTTCTTGATACAAAGGTTCCGCAGGCATTGCCTGAACAGAAACCACAACTTTTCCTTCTAATCGATTAATTATATTCATACAATTATTATACATTAAAAATTTATATTTGAGGTATAATAATTTTAAGGCAATAGTGCTATAGAGTTTGAGGGCGATAAGCCTTGAATAAAGAGAGTTTTAAAACTTTAATAATTATAAGAAAGGTAACAATATGCAAAAAAGCACAGTAAAATATCCGTTCCTTACAGAAGATGTAGAAATTTATGAAAGAGAAAATGGGCATAAAATCGTTTTAGCGCACAAAGAAGGAGAACTTGTAAATGTTAGCACTTGGGTAAAAACTGGTTCTATCAACGAAGACGATAAAATTAACGGAATTTCTCACTTTTTGGAACACTTGATGTTCAAAGGAACTCACAAGCACAAGGCAGGATATTTTGACAAAACTTTGGAAGCTAAGGGGGCTATTGTTAACGCTGCGACTTGGAAAGATTACACTTTTTACTATGTAACTCTACCAAAAGGAGCTGAAGGAAAAGATTTGGATTTGGCGATTGAACTTCACGCTGATATGATGCTTGACCCTATTTTACCGGAAGAAGAAATTGGCTCTCCATTTGACCTTAATAACCCAAAAGTTACAGATAAAAGAGAACGTCACGTTGTTATTGAAGAAATCAGAATGCGCAAAGACCAAAATTGGACTAAAGTTTATAATGCCTGCAATTTCAACATGTATAAAAAACACCCTTACAAAAGAGATGTAATCGGAACGCCAGAAATTATCTCTCAAGTAACTCGTGACGAGATTATGAATTACTATAAAACATTCTATTCTCCTGAAAATATGACAACAATCATTGTTGGAGATTTTAATAAAGAAAAAATTCTTGCGAAAGTTGAGAAAGAATTTGATTTTAAAGGTCGACCAAATGCTCCTAAACGTGTGAACGAAATTGACTCTCCAACAGATCATACTATTGTTGTTGAAAACAAAGGGCAAACAAATACTTCATATTTGATGATAGGATTTTTAGGACCAAAAGCGAACCAATTAAAAGAAAATATTGAACTTGATATAATTAGCATAATTTTGGGCGAAAGCACAAGCTCAAGAATGTATCAAAACTTGATTGAAAAACAACCAGAACAAATCTTTATGGTAGCAAATGCTGAACATTACCAATTCAAAGACGGAAACAATTTCTTTATTCAAGCAAACTTTAAACCTGAAAAGAAAGATATTGCAATTAAACTTGTAAAAGAAGAAATCTCAAACCTTATTAATAACAAGATTTCAGAAGAAGAACTTGAAAAAGCTAAAAAGAAAATCAAATCACGTTTTGCGTACGCAGCAGAAACTGTTTCTGAAATTGGAGAAACAATCGGTTATTATATGACAGTTTGTGAGGATTTGAAATTAATAGAAAACTATCTAAAAGACTTAGATGCAATCACAATTTCGGACCTTGAAAATATTGTAAAAAAATACCTAAATATTAATAACGCAGTAATTTCAATCCTAGAACCCGAAAAATAAAAAATACAAGAGGAATTATGCAAGAAGCAACTGCTCAAGAAAAAGAAGAATTAGAAAAAATCAAAGAAAAATGCCTTAATTGTAAAAAATGTTTGCTAGGCAAAACAAGAACTAACATTGTTTTTTCTGCAGGAATTCCGAACCACAAACTTATGTTAATAGGCGAAGCTCCCGGCTATTATGAAGATCAAAAAGGAGAACCTTTTGTTGGCAAAGCAGGGCAATTATTAGATAAGATATTTGCCTCTGTTGGCTTGTCACGTCAAAAAGATGTTTACATTTGCAACACAATAAAATGCAGACCGCCAGAAAACCGAGATCCTCTACCGGAAGAAAAAGATGCTTGCAAAGAATATCTTGATGCTCAAATAAATATTTTAAAACCACGAATAATACTATTATGCGGAAGGGTTGCGGTACAATCAATTTTAGGAACATCTCAGGGAATTACCAAAATCAGAGGGAAATGGTACGAAGGTCCAAATATGTCAAAAATGATGCCAATTTTCCATCCGTCATATTTATTGAGAAATGATGCCCGAACCAAAGGAAGCCCAAAATGGCTTATGTGGCAAGATATCCAAGAAATCAAACGAGTTTATTCGCAAATGGATTAGTAAATTTTTGCCAGTTTGAATAAATAATCTTCTTTTGCTCCGGATTTAAAACCAGTTGGAATAAAGTTTTCTTTATATTTTTCAACCGCATATCTATCTGTCATACCTGAAATGTAATCAGTTACTATACGCTCAATTTTACTTTCATCACAAACAGGCTTAAGCATATCGCAATACAATAAAAACAACTCCTTAATTACATTACGAGCCTTCTTTTCTTCCAATTTTGCAGGAGATGCCTCTTCATAAACATTTTCAAACATCCATTGTCTTAATTTAGTTGTATAATACCAACCTTCTTCACTCATTGAAACTTCAGGTTTTCCAATTGAATTTACAATAATTTCATTAATCATTTTACTCAATCGTTTACTTTGAATAGATGTAAAATAATCAATACAATCTTTCGGCAAGTCGCTTTCTGCAATTATTCCTGCTCGGATAGAATCTTCTATATCATGATTAATATATGCAATCTTATCTGCTAATTGAACAATTTGAGCTTCAGGAGTTTTGGGAACATATCCCCAAGTATGCGTTAAAATTCCATCAATAGTTTCTCGACATAAATTCAAATCTTCCAAAACTTCAACAACCCTTACACTTTGAATATTGTGATGAAAACCACCTTTTACAAGTTCATTCAAAACACCTTCACCACAATGCCCAAATGGAGTATGTCCTAAATCATGTCCTAGCGAAATAGCCTCAACCAAATCTTCGTTAAAATCCAATGCCCTTGCAATAGATCGCCCGATTTGAGAAACCTCAAGAGTGTGGGTCAATCGAGTTCTGAAATGATCATCAAAAGGTGACAAAAAAACTTGAGTTTTATGTTTTAAGCGTCTAAAAGCTTTTGAATGTAATATTCTATCCCTATCACGTTGAAATTCTGTTCGCATAGGGCAAGGTTCTATTTTCTTTTTCCTTCCTTTTGAAAAACGACTTTTTGTCGCATATTCATTCAAATTGTCAATTTCACGTTGTTCTAATTTATATCTTATTGTATCTTCTGTTTTTATCATTATTATAATCCTCTACCTGCATTCTATCAAAAATTTATACGATGGCTATACTTTATCTGATTGAGGTTTGAACATATCTTTAACATCTTTTGCGTGGAAAGACACATCCAATGAATATTTTTTACGAACATTGTCGACTGCTTCACCAACTTTATTAATAGCCCAACCAGAAATCAAACCAAAGAACATTGCTTTACCACCGGAAATCAATCTTGCAGTACAATATAAAGAAGTTGCAATCGCTCCAATTGCCGGAATTCCATATTTCAAAGATGCTGAAATTTTTTCATCTTTTCCATCAGCTTTATTAACATAATAGCCTACTGCGCCTACTGTGCCAACAATTGATAAAACATCTGTCGGTGCAGATCCTAATCTCAAATCCCTTGCTTTATCTACATATTGAACTGTTTCAATATCAATTGATTTGTCGAGTGATTTAATAGCAGATTGAACTTTTGATTTCAATTTCAAATATTCATTTCTTGGTAAATATGCTTTGTATGTGGTCAAAATTTCTTGCAATTCACCTTTTGAACTTTTTGAAATTATATCTTCTACCTCTGCGACGTATGAAGAAATTGATTTTACCGCATCTTCATTATAACCATATTTTTTAGAATTTTCCGCAAAACTAATACTTAATTGCTTCAAATTATTTTTAATAACTTTAATTGCATTGTTCCTTTGTGCAAGATGTTCATCGTCAGAAAACTTTTTATATTTATTCAAATTGTTACGCAAACTAGCCATAATATCATTTGTAGCTACATCTTTCGGATTTACGAATTTTTGAATATTGTTAAGAGCCGTTGAAGTTGCTTTGTAATTATCGCTTATATCATGTGTTATTAATTGCCTTAATGCTCCAGTTTTGTTTGCCAATTTCATTTTTGCCGGCAACATATAATCCTCAGCAATAAAGGTTTGCCACATATTTTTGGATTTAAAGTTTTTTACATCTTTTAAACTTGCATCCCAGAAAAATTCAAACAACCCATCCGTTGCATTACGAACTTCTTTCAATCTTGCTGTTCTTGCATTCACCCCAAAACCTTTTTCAAGATTTTCATTAACCTTTGCAATTCTTAAACCAGCAAAATTTAAAGCATCAGCTACTTTTTTATTATTAGGATGCTTTTTTAAAATTCTTTCATTTATTGAACTTAAATATTCAGTCAAATTAGCAAATTTTCTATTCGTAGAAGAGTAAGACGCATTAACTGTCTTACGACTTATTTTATCAAAAAACCGTGTAATTCCTTCATGGATGTTACGAGTATATGTTCTTTCTCCATTTTTCCCCCACATAATTCGTTGACAAGCAACATCCTTTAGAGAAGTAAAATTGTTTACACTTCCAGATTTTTCAATGAACGAATTGACTTTACTCAACGCAAATCGGTAAAAGTTTTTCAACTTTCCACCTTTTGCCATTCTGCGTTCCAATTTTATACGCCATTTATCTAGTAATTTTGCGGCACCTTTGTTTAACCCGCCACTAAACAAAGCCAAAGTTCCAAAACCGACAACCAAAGCCGAAATTGCAATAGTTTTGCCTAACAAGTGACTTTTTTCCTTCTTATCATCTTTCGGATTAACACTTACCGGAGTATTCAAAAAATAACCGTTTTGCGGTTGCGAAAACTCCTTAAAAGCACGATTATATTTATTATTTGTAGCTACTACATTATTAATCATACGTTACCTTATATATATTAACGCATGAAACACCAAATTTTTGCTTTTTTTATAAAGAATTGTTAATTGTAAAGCGCCTCAACTATCACATTTGCAGCCTCTTTTGAAGAAACTTTATCAGATAACAAACTTTTAACTTCGCCTAATTCTGCAATATTCTTGGCTCTATAATTTTTATCAAAAAGTAATTCTTCAATTTTGTAAGAAATCTTTTGCACACAAACATCGCCTTGAATAATTTCTGGAACAATTGATTTGTTGGCAATAATGTTCGGTAAAGAAACACGTTTTATACATCGAACAATCAAATATATAAAATAGAACAACCAAGGTCCTCTATAAGCTATAAGCATTGGAGTTTGGTATAAACAAGCCTCTAAAGCAACCGTACCAGATGCCAAAATCAAAGCATCAGAAACACTCAACAACGCTTGATTTTCTCCTTTAATTACAGGGAAAGGAGCTTTTTTCAAAAACTTGTTATATACACTATCCGACAAATTTGGAGCATGAGAAATACAAAATTGCAAATCAGGGTGTTTTTTCTGCAAATCCAAAGCAGATTTAATAAAAACATTCATCAAATATTTCAATTCAAATACTCTTGAGCCAGGAAAAATTGAAACCAATTTTTTGTTTTTATCAAAACCATGTTTTTCAAAAAATTTATCTCGGTCAGCTTTTTTAGGCAATTGAGAAACTAACGGATGCCCGCAATAATGAGTTTTTATCCCATAATTTTCATACATTTCTTTTTCAAACGGGAAAATGCACAAAACTTCATCTACATTTTTCTTAATCGTATTAATTCGCCATTTTCTACTAGCCCAAACTTGTGGAGGAATATAATAAAAGACCTTAATTCCTGCACGATGTAAAAACTTTGATATATTCAAATTAAAAACACCATAATCAATCAGCAATACCAAATCAGGCTTATATTCTTTTGTAAGATAATCTACAACTCTTTTTCCTAACATTAGATGGTCAGCAACAATCTTAAAAGACAAACCGACTGCACCCATTTTCTTTTGGTCAGAAAAAAGCTTTACGCCAACTCGGCGCAAATTTTCACCACCAACACCTTCTATTTCAATATCAGGATGGGCAGCTTTTAAAGCTTCTACAACATGTGATGCGTGGATATCTCCAGAATATTCACCTGTAATAATAAAAAGTTTTTTCATATTCTACACAGCCATAATTACAATACCGTTTTTATCAGCATATTCAATTACTTTTTCCTGATCAACTATAATTGTTTCATTTGCTTCAACTGCAATCAAATCTGCCTTATATTTTTTCATTGTTTTTAATGTTCTTAATCCAATTGCAGGAATATCAAATCTCTTGTCTTGGAACGGTTTAGAAACTTTTACAACTACGGCATTTTTCTTAGCCATTTTAGCTCCACGTTTTATGCACATATCAGTGCCTTCTATAGCCTCAACAGCCATAATCATTTTATCCTTAATTACAACTGACTGTCCAACGTCAACTTTGCCCATTTCTTTAGCAAGCCAAAAACCATAATTTACATCTTCCATTTGTTTTTCAGTTGGATTTAATTTACCTAAAACGCCTGATGGAATCATCAAGTTTTTGATAAAAATAGTTTGATCTAAAACAGAAATATTGTGTTTTTCAAACTCTTTTACAATCAAAAGCATAACTTCATCATCATTTAATCTTTTTACAGATTTTAAAATTTCGATGGCTCTTGCATCAAACTTATGAAGTTGCAACAAAACACGTTTATGAACTTTTCCTAAAAAAGTCACTTGTTTAATTTCTTCATCAGTAAAAATCTTTTCAATTTTCGTCATTTCTCCCGGATGGCAAGAATAAACCTTTGAGCAGTATTTTTTTAATTCTTTCACATTATCATTTGCAAGGGAAATACAGATAACTTCAAACCCATTTTCTTTTGCATGGCGAGCCATTTCTACAGGAAGAATTCCATCACCAGCTATTAAACCTTGCTTATTTTCTAACATTATTGACACTTTTAATTTCCTCTTTTACTAAATCAATTATATCACAACTATTTTTTTAGAGAATTAATCTCCTCAACTTGCGCCTTATTGAATAAAACCGCACCGCCCATCATCTTTGTATTAAACACGACTTGAGCATAACTTTCAGCTAATTCCAATTTCAAAAAAGCATCTTTTATAGTCTTATCACCGACAACAAAACCATGATTTGCCATCAAAACCGCATCATAATCTTTAAAATACAAAGCCGTTTTTTCAACCAAATCTATTGAACCAGGTAAACCATACTCCGCCAAAGGAATTTGTCCGAAATAAAAAACATTTTCTGCCATAATCGGTTCATCCAAAGCAATATGACAACACGCAAAAGAACTTAAATATGGCGGATGAACATGAATTATATAATTTACATCCGGTCTTTGCTTGTAAAATTCTACATGCAACATCTTTTCAGAAGACGGTTTTTTATTTCCTTCAACCAAATGTCCATCATGATCCATTAAAACAAGTTCATCTTTAGACAAATAACCATTTGAAGAACCAGATGAAGTAATCAAAATTTTATCTTCAAAACGAGCAGAAAAGTTACCAGAATATCCGGGAGTAAAATTTTTTACTCCGGCAAGTCTGCCATATTCAATCAATTCAGTCTTTAATTCTTCTAAATTTTTCATCTATAACTGCTCCCTGTCAGGGTCTTCAATGTCAATTACTTCCGCATACATCATCTTTTTAGCAATCGGCTTGTTATCAACCGAATTTTCTGTATCAAAAACTTTCAACTCAACTTTTTCATCATTGCTTTTGGCAAGTCTATCAGGATGTTTAATTTCCATTTTCTCAAATTCTACCCCAGAACCTTTTGTATCCATAGCAAGGATAAACGCAAAATACGTTTGTTGTCTTACCCAGTCATAACCAATATTTAATTTAAAATCATCAGGTCCTAAAGCAACAATAAAGGAGTTTTCTTGGAACATTTCCCCATTTGGTGAATCTCCAGTCATCGTAAGAGTTCCAGACCAAGCAACAGTCAAATATTTATTAATACGCAAAGCTTCTCTAATATATACATTTGCATGACCGTATCTGTACATATCGTACATCTGCATAGGAGTTCCGTCCTGATAAGCCGATGCAAAAAATCCAACATCTTGCATCCAACGTTTATATTGAGTATGAACTCTTGGGCCAATTCTACCAACAAATTGAGTATCACCTGTACCATATAATGCAGCACTACCTTGCAATACCAATCCGACATTTAAAGCCATCAGCTTTTCAGGATTTGTATAGTTGAACAATGTTTGATCAATATTTGCCATATATCTGGTTCTTGTTGTCCCAATATCATTTTTTGCAATATTTTCGCCATACCTGTTATAGTCATTGTTCTGCATATAACCAAATCCAAAACGGTGTTGAAAATTCAAATCCAAACCTTTACCAATAGTAGATGGGATTACGCCACTATCACGATAAACCAATTCAGCAGTATATTTAGGCATTCTAGGCCCGAAGAACCATTCATCCATGAACGAATTTGCACCGTATTGCAAATATAATTTATCATCCAAATATTGTCTGCCTTTTAAGATGAAAACATCCGCTGACGAACCATAACCAAAATCTGTATAGTTAGTTGCACTTCTATATTTTGCCAAACCACCAAAACCTATACCGCTTTTGTTATTAAGAATTGGCATCAATTTTAATGTAGAACCGTTTTGCAACGGAGTATCAACTACAAATCCAGGTCCTGCAAACATTCCCAATCTACCACGTGAACCAAATTCAGGGTAATTTGCATCAAAAAATTCATGTTTCTTATTTGTGTGAACAGAAATAGAAGGAAAAGTAAATAAATTAACATCACCATATCTGATTTTTGCTTTTTTCAAAGTTATAACATCATGATCTTTTTTAGCATTTACAAAAATATCTTTTGTTTTGATATTAATTGTAGTGTCACCTGTTGCATCTGTAATTGACGATTTTTCTTCATCATCAAGCATCATTCTGTTAAAATGGTTTCCACCAATCATCCTGGTTTCCAAATTCAAAATATAATGATCTTCTGATGACAGTTTACCATTATATAAAATAATTTTATCATCTTGCATTTCACCAGATCTTGCTTTTACCGTCATCATAGATGCTTTTGTATGCAAATTATCCATAAACGCATTTTCTTCGTTCATGTTGATTTGTAGAAAATCTCCGAAAACATGATTTCCATCTCTAATTACTTCTACTTTCCCATATGCTTTCAAAGTATTAGAAACTTTATTATAAACCATTTTATCGGCTTTTATAGTTACGTTTTGTGGCGGGAATACCAAAACCGGAGAACCGGTTGCAATAATATCCATTGTCTTGTCATCATAATCAACATTATCAGCATCCAAAACAACATCATTTGATGTAACCTGTTGTTTTACCCCACCTTCCAATTCTAAAGTCGTGTCTGAATTAGATGTTACTTCTTCTTTGTCTTTTTTACCTTTTCTATCTTTCTTAGAAACCTTTTCATTATCATTAACTGGTTCAACATAATTTATATTTAACTCATTGTTAAGCTTTGCATTTTCTTCAGCTTCTAAGCGAGCTTGTTCCTGTTTTTCTTTCTCAATTAATTCAAGAGTTTTTTTGTAATCTTTTTCTCTCAAATAATTTGTAACTTTAATACGAGTTTTTTTGAAAAGTGGCATACCTCTAACAGGCTTAATAGTACTGCCCTCAACGACCTCAACATTAGGCATTGTAATCCCCATTGGAGATTCGTAAAAATTCTCATTAAAAAGTTTCTCTAAATCCGCAGGCGAAGTAATAGTATCAGCAGCGAAAACTCCGCTTGCTGACATCGATAATATTAATGCTGTTGTTAATAAATATTTTTTCAATTTTCCGCCTTTATACCTAAATGTAATTCAATGGGTTGTTTGGTTTTCCGTTAATTCTCACCTCAAAGTGAACATGCGGTCCTGTACTGTAACCGGTAGTTCCTTCGTACCCGACAACATCACCCTTATGAACAAATTGACCTTGTCCGACTTTTATAGATGACATGTGAGCATACAAAGTTGTAGTCGGTTTTCCATTTACAACACCGTGATCCAAGATGACAACCTTACCATATCCTCCATACCAACCAGAATAAATAACTTTTCCGGAGTTTGAAGCATGGATACTTCCATGATTTGGTCCAGCAATATCAACACCTGAGTGAAATGTTCTACTATTAAATATCGGGTGAGTTCTCCAACCGAATGGAGATGTAATTCTTCCGCCAATCGGGCGCATAAAACCTGTTGATGTAATTTTTACAGTAGAACGACTTCTGTTACGAGCAATCATACTTTGAATACTTGCTGATTGGCGAGCCAATTCTCTTTCCGCTTTTTCATAAGTCTTTCTATCTGTTTTATACTTGCTTATCATACTTTGGTTCATTGCAATTGCGGACTTAATATCTCTTTGTTGAGAATTTATCTCTTGAATTGATTGAGCTAAAGCAATTTTTTTAGCCTGAACATCTCTTTTCATAGCCGCAATTCTTTGAGATTTTGCACGCATGGCAAGAATTTGAGCATAATTTTTCTTCAAAACTATCTTTTCAAAATATATTACATCCAACAATGAATTTAAATCCTTTGAAGTCAAAATTAATTGAAACATACCTGTTCTTTGGTTTTTATAAACCTGACGAATACGTTTGCGCATATCGACATTTGCTTTGTTAAATTCCGCAACAGATGCGTTCAAATCTTTTTCCATTTGCGCCAATTGACTTTCTAAACTAGAATATTGGTTTTTTGATTTTTGCAAAGTATTTGAAGCCTGTTCCAATTTCTGTTGGTTTTTATAAAGTTTATTTTTTTCAAGATGCTCTAAAACTTTTAATCTTTTAATTTTTTCATGGGTAACTCTTTGTTTATGTTGAATTGTTTTCAATTGATTAGCATCAGCAACAAGGCTTATATTACCTATAAGCAATGCTACAAATACTATAAACATTTTTTTTACAAATCTATTTATACCCACAATATACCTATTTCACCATAAGAGGCAACAGCATTAATCCAACAGTCCACGCAATAAATGTAACTGCAATTATTGCAACAATAGCTCTTTGATGTTTTCTGAAAAATTCCATTTTTGTTTCCCCTATCCGTTCTAACAAAATTGTACTATAAAAATTTTTGATTTGCAAAATTTTAAGAAATCTATTAATATAGCTTTATGGAATTTATAAAAGAGGCTGTTGATAAAAAAATCGTACAAAAACAAGATATCGGGATTAATCCGTATTTGATTGAAAACAATTTTAACCAAATCGAAAAGATTACAAAATTTTTCCAAACCCAAACACCAGTTCTTTTGGTAAACGGTTTTATGGGAACTGGAAAAGTTTTGATTGTAAACCAAGCTTTATCTTTTCTTGAAGATGATGTCATAACTCTTAAATACAACTGTTTTGAAACAACTATTCTCGATGATATTTTGTTAGAATTTTTTGATAATTTCAAAAAGTTAACCGCACAAGGAATTATTCAAATTCCAAAAGCCAGAACCGAAAATTTCACACAAAAAATCAATGCTTATTTCGAATCAATTGAAAAACCGGTAGTTATTGTAATAAATTCTTTTGAACAAATTACAAAAGACAACAAACAAGAAATTCTCGATTTTATAAACCATTTAGCCAAATCAGGAAAAGTTAAATTTGTCCTTATTGCCAGAAAATTTGATTACAATGATTTTACTACCGATTTTGAAAGAGTGGCAATTTCGGCTCTTGATAAAGGTATTTTTGAAAAATACCTAAAATCAGAAGATTTCAAACAAATAGGTCCACTTTCTGATGAATTATATAAATATTCAAGGGGGTACTATTTTTACACGACTTTGTCCATAAAAATTATGCAAATTAGAAAACTTAACCTAATGGAATTTCTATCAGGCTACACAAAAAGTTTTTTATCTTTTAACGACTTTATATTAAGAGAAGCTCTTTCTCTTGTCGATCCGGTAAGCGGGCATTTAGTAAGATTTTTAACCATTATGCGTCATCCTGTAAACGTAAAACTTTTGCAAACTCTACATCTTTATGACGCAGACAAAATCGCATTCCTTGTCGACAATATGGTTTTGACAAGAGAAGGTGCAATGATTTATTTGCAAGATTATTACAAAGAAATCTCTGAAAACTCTATTGCAGACAACATTGCTATAAAAATCCATAAAAGTTGTGTTGAGCTATATAATACTCAACTTCCGCTTAAACCACTTGAAAGAGATTTATTGATTTCAAGACAGACTATGCGTTCAGAAATTGAATATCACAGTTTGTTTATTCCCAAAAAGCCGGTATTACCACAAAAGCCAATGCCGGAAATTCAATTTATTGAACAAAAAGTAACACCTGAAATTCCACATACAAAACAAGAAAAAGATGAACAAATAAAGAAAATTTCATTTGTTTTTGATTCGGAAGCAAACGAAATGGCAATTATGAACAAAATTGCAGATTCTATAAATAATTTCGTTGATATTTCGGATAAAAACACGAAAACTTTTGAAGAAATCAAAAATATGTCATTAGTGAATTTATTAAATCTTGCAAAAAAAGAAGAACAAAAATTTAATTACAAAAAAGTTATTATGATTTTGCAAAAAGCTTTAACCCTCAACACTGATGACGATTTTTATACTTTCTTACCAACTTTGTACACCAAATTGGGAAAAAACTTTAACAAACTTTCAGACTGGTTTAATTCATTAAAATACTACGAACTAGCAGAAGAATTTTATGTTTCAACCGGTGATATTCAAAAAATTAACGAATGCAAATATGAAATCGCAAACATCTACTACATAACATTCAAAAGAGAAAAAACAAAAGCAATATTAAAAGAAATTGTAGAAGATAACATTTCTCAAAACCTTAAAATAAAAGCAAAACTTTTATTAGCAAGCATTACAGGGGAAAGTATAAAAGAAATTCTCCCAGATAGAATAGAAGGAATTGAGAAAAATGTTCTTGCAGAATTGTATTTTAAATACGCACTAAATTGCGATGAAGAAGGGGATATTGAAACCGCAGTAAAATATTACAAAAAATGCGTAGAAACCTCACAAGATCCCAAAATTAACCAATACCTATCTTCTACTTTAACCAACCTTGCAACAATTTTTGATGAAAATGGAAAATCAGACTTAGCAATAAAATACTTGCAAGAAAGTTTAAGATTGGATGAAATTACGCAAAATAACAACGGGATTTATGTTTCTTCAATGAAACTTGCCGAAATCAATACAAACAAAGCTCCTGAAAAATCAATTGAATACCTTAAACGAGCTAAAAATTGTGCAATTGAATTAAACGAACCATTCTACATCGCATCATCAGATGTCGCATTGGGAGATTTTTACTATAACAGAAAAGATTATACAAATGCACTAAAATACTACAAACAAGCTTATACGCTTGCAAAAGATAATTTCACAAAAGATAATATTGAAAAAATTGAAATGCGAATAAATGACATAAAAAGGATTTATAATGAAGAATAAAGAATTTTTTAACGATTATATGAAGGCTTTTTTAAAACAAAATTCAAAGCTTAACCTAATATCCAAAAACGATGAAAAACTTTTATGGGAAAAACATGTTTTTGATAGTTTAGCAATTGAAAAATTCTTTGATAAATATAAATTTTCACTTGATGAAAAAGAAATTACATTGCTAGATTTTGGTACAGGCGGAGGATTTCCGGCAGTTCCAATTTCTCTTGCTTATCCAAATATAAAAGTTACGGCAATGGACAGTATCAGAAAAAAAATCAATGCAATTTCCGCAATAAAAGAGGAGTTAAATATTCGCAATCTAACACCTCTCTGTGGCCGTGTAGAAACGCTTGAGAAGAAGTTTGATATAATTACCTCAAGAGCCGTAGCAAATTTAGGAAAAATTGTAGAATACGCAATACCGAGATTAAAAAACGACGGCTACTTTATTGCGTATAAATCAGTCAAAGCATCTGAAGAAATTGAAGCTGCTCAACCTTCACTAAAAAAATATAAAGCAAAAGTTTTAGATGTAATTCAATATGACTTACCGCTAGAAGAAAATCATACAAGAAATTTGGTTGTAATTACAAAACAATAAATAAAGGTGCGAAAATCGCACCTTGCAATAATTACAATCGAATTGGATAATCTTTCTTAAACTCCCAACCATCGTACTCTAAAAGTCCTGTGCAACCAGAACCTCTATCCCCTTTTATGCAATCCTGAATTTTTTCTTCTCTTGTATGAGCTGATGTTGAGTACATTGGGCAAAAATGACGACCATCACACCATTCAGGAGATTTAGAACCACATAAAAGAAATCTAAATATATCTCGCCCATGTGCATTCGGTTTTTTGCTTCCATTCACATCATAGACAATATCAACACAATTTCCCTTAAAAAATAAAAATATCCACCATCCAATAAATAAACATAATATCTTTTGGAACCATATTCTGTTTTAAATCCAGCACTTGAATATTTTATATATGGGGCTAAATAAGTTTTGAAAAAATTATCTAAATCAAAAGTATCGTACTCACCAGGGTTGCTCCACTCCTCCGCCGGTCCATTATCTTGTTCAGATAACAATACACACTGAGCCATAGTAGTATTGAATTTTTTTAATTTTGCACTTATTTCTGATTTTTTGGTATTTTCAATCAATGCTGGCATAGTCATCGCCGCTACAACACCAATAATACCTAAAGTGATTAGAACCTCTGCAAGAGTGAAGGCATCTAGGCATCTTAAAAACAGCTGTAAACCATGATTATGAGAGGGTTTTAGACTATTGCCCCCCCCCCGATGAGCTTTAATAAATTCTTTTCCATAAAAATTCCTCTCTGTTCTCTGCCAACATCTCTATTTTAACAAATTTTTTGATGTTTTTCAAGTAGTTGCACAAATTCTTCCCTATTTGTCATAGGGAAGATGTCCGTAGGACAGATGGGTGAAAGCTTATAACATCAATTTCCCTACGGGATAGCACCCACCTAACCTCCCTCATCAGGGAGGAAAAGACAGCACAAACAAATTGCTAGATTGCGCAACAAGTGCGCAATGACATGTATTGCTAAAAAAGTCCTCTCGCTTGGGAGAGAGAGCAAGCGTTCGAGTGAAACGAGTTACGCATGCGAGAGAGGGTAATAATTTTTTCGATAAGGTCTATTCACCATTCACTTATTCGTAACGATACGGTCTTTTCACGTTTCACTTCTCACTTTTCACTAAAAAACCTATAGTCCTTATTGCATTATAAGCTACGTAATAGCACACAAAAAAAAACCACTCATTGCTGAGTGGGTCGTTTTCTGCATCCTAATGGTCTCTTTTAGTGTTTATTATTTAGGAGTTTATATGTTTTTGGGGTTAATGAATCTATTTATATTTAGTGTTTCGACTACACTTAAATCTTATGTAATTATTATGCCATATAACATTTTAAATGTCAACAGAAGGAAATAATATTTTTTTATAAACTTTGAAAACCCTTATATAGTGTAGGACTTACACTTTACAATTCTTAACAATTGGTTAGTTTTTATTTATTTTGGGGCATAGATAAATGCAATAAATAGATGTTAACAATTGTAAACGACCTATATCTACAAAAGGCAATTATTTAATCAATATATACTTTATATATATAAGAGTATAAAATAGGAAATTTATCATGGGTGCTTTAGACAAAGTCGATTCAGTATCACGCAAATATTTCAATCCGGTTGATGCCGTTAAACTTTATAAATCTGCAAACAACCATTCAACCAACACAATTGATGGTGAAAACCCGTTCGCAAACACAAGAAGCATGGGGTTGTGGCAACAACCAACAATGGGTTATGTCGGACAAGTAAACGGACAACCACCAACAGAATACACATACAAAAACGGATTTTGCGAAGAAGTTCAAAGAACTTTGAACCTATTTGCTTAAAAAGAGGATAAAAACATGCCAAATAATCAAGGCGGAATGAGTGGAATAGAAGCAATTTCTGGAGTACAAGCTCCTTCAACTTCTGCCGTTGAAAAAATCACATTACAAAACTATGATTCCAATCCTACGCAAATTAACAGGATGTACAATCAAACGCAATTTTTAAGTTTGACCGCACAACACACGACAACCAAGTTTGATTCAAGAGCATTCGACATAGCATTCAACGATGGAGCAGGAATGGTCGGAATGAACCCATTTTTTAGACCTCCAGAAACTGCAACAAAAATATTTATGGCATAAAAAATCATCCGAAACAGATATAAGCTTCGGATGATTTTGGTTTCAATTATCTTTTTAAACTACACTGTAGCTTTTGATTTTGATTTTTCTATACAATCAATCAATGTAGATGCAACAGTTCTTTGTTCTTCTTCTGTCAATTCAGGGAACATTGGTAATGAAATAACCATTTCTGTATTCTTTTCAGAAACAGGTAATGAACCTTTACCTACACCCAAATATTCATGAACTTTTTGCAAGTGAAGAGGAATTGGGTAATAAAGCATTGCACCAATACCACGTTCTTGTAGCATTTTATGAACTTCATCTCTATTAGGGATTTTTACTGTGTATTGGTGATAAACACAATATGTATCATCCAATTCAACCGGAGTTTGAATATCTGCACAATCTTTAAACAATTCGTTGTAATAATAAGCGTGTTTACGTCTTGCTTCGTTCCAATCTTTTACGTGAGGTAGTTTTACTCTCAAAATAGCTGCTTGAATTTCATCAAGACGGCTATTTACACCGATTTCATCGTGATGATAACGAACCGCACCACCGTGATTACGAAGAGCAATTACTCTATCACGAAGTTTTTCGTCGCTTGTCATAATCAAGCCACCGTCACCCATACCTCCTAAGTTTTTAGTTGGGTAGAAGCTCAAGCAACCGAAATCACCGAATGTACCAACCATTTTGCCTTTATACAAAGCACCAATAGCTTGGCAACAATCTTCGATTACGTGCAAGTTATGTTTTTTAGCAACTGCCATAATTGCGTCCATATCACAAGGTTGACCGTATAAGTGAACAGGAATAATAGCTTTTGTTTTTGGTGTAATAGCAGCTTCCAATTTAGATGCGTCTAAGTTAAATGTATCTTTATCAATATCAACAAAAACAGGTTTAGCACCAACAATACCTATAGCTTCAGTCGTAGCAACAAATGTAAATGCAACTGTAATAACTTCATCTCCTGCACCAATGTTTAATGCACGCAAAGCTAAGTGTAAAGCATCTGTACCAGAGTTCAAGCCAACTGTATATTTACAACCGATAAAATCAGCCATTTCTTGTTCAAAAGCTTTAGCATTCGGTCCAAGAATATAAGAACCAGAACGCAAAACTTCGCATACTGCTTTTTCAACTTCTGAGCCAATAGTAGCATATTGACGTTTTGAATCTAAAATAGGTATCATCTTTATATCTCCTTCTTAATCTACCATCCTTATTATTAGTTTAGCACAATAATACCATGCCTTTACATAAGCTTAATAAGTTTTTAGATGGAAATTTTATGAGATTGAAACTGCGTTAATAATTCATTTCCCAATTGTCATTCAATATTTTTGCAAAACATCCATCATACCAAGTATTACCAGTTGAAGAAGCACAAGATTCATACAATTTTTCTCTGTGTTCGCTAGGATTTGCTCCTAAAGTACAATTATTATTTTCTCGGCAATCTGGATTAACCCTGTACGCATCAACAACCCCTCTGAAAAGATATAAAGAATAAACAAATCTCTGCCATAAATATTTGGCCCTTTCTGTCCGTTTACATCTATTGCAATTCTATACAAAAAGTCATCCGTGTAATTTGTACCTGTATCAATTCCATCAGATTTAATTCCGAAACTAGCTCCACTTGCTAACACTCCATAATAAGTAGCATTTTCATCTTTTGTTGTTAATTCAAAAGTTGAGCCACTTAAATTTTTATATGAACTTGCAAAACAAGGAGTTGAAGTTTTTCCACAATCTTGAACAACTTTAAAATATTGTTTCATAAATGGCATCATATCTTGATGTCTTACATGCCCTGCCTCTGACAACCATATAGCATTTCTGTCATTCTTAAATTGTAAAAACGCTTGAGTTAATTCATTATAAACCTTATGTAATTGAGTTACATAAGATTGGCGTTGATAATTCTGCATTAATGTAGGAACAGTCATAGCAGAAACAACTCCAATTATACCGAGTGTGACAAGTACCTCTGCCAATGTGAAAGCTATTTTACGTGAATTGTTCCAATGGACTACGTGCGTAGCACCTGTTTCACTGGATTGCTTCGCATTTGCTCGCAATGACGATTTATCGTAACAGTTACCAACCATGCGATACTTCGGACTGTTGTCCTCAGTATGACGATTAACCCCTCTCTTAAATTTGTAAGCTCGCTTTAGCTCACTAACAAATTTATTCTCTCCCAAAGGGGCAAGATTATCAAACAGTCTAATTAGTGCAAAACTATGATTATGAGAGGATTTCAAACTATTGCCCCCCCCCCGACAAGCTTAATTTCTTTAAATTTCATACTTTTTCCTCTCTATTCTGTAGTAACATATCTATTTTAACAAATTTTTTGTTGTTTTTCAAGTGCTTCACTATGATTTATTCAACAACGATAGTTCTTGCAATTGCAACCATTGTCCAGAATACGAATTGGATTTGTGGTCTGAAAAACACCGTGTCAACCAACCCATGAATACATACCGCACATATTGAAATCAATGCAGTTGCTGCAAATATAACTGATTTTGTATCTGCTGATTTTAGTATAAATTTAACTGAATTTTTAATCAATGTTATCAAAAATCCAACAAACGCAATTAGTGCAAATAAACCACTTTCAACCGCAATTTCTAAGAAGATATTATATGCACTCAAAGCATCAAAACCTGTTTTCATATAAAGTCCGTATATTTCTCTGAAATTTTGGTTACCAACACCAATTCCCAACAACCAATTATCTTTAAACATATCAACAGACGAATGGTAAACATTAAATCTAAATGAGTTTGAAGAATCTTGCCTCATTGCAAAAATTGATAAAACTCTCGCTCTCAAAGAAGAAACAAGCAATATTGCAGTTGTTGCAAACGCTACAACACCACCTACAATTGACAAGTAAATAGCTTTATAATTCTGCCATAAATATTTTGCACTAACCGCAAACATTCCACAAAATACCACCATCATTCCGATATAAGAGCCTCTGCAACCAGTCAAAAATAAGGTTAATGTCGAAAACAATGCCAACAAAACTCCACCAATTGCGAATTTGTATTTTTTATCAGCTAAAAAGTATGCAGCCAAACCATACAAAGACGGAATTCCTGCGACAAAATAACCTCCCAAAAGGTTCGGATTATAAGGTTTTAGCGTTCCATAAACCCTTGTCATAACTTCTTCTGGATTTAAACCTGAAACATCTTGCCAACCGGAAATTTCTTCAACATGTGAAAAGTTTTGCAAAAATCCTGTTATAGCTTCAAAACTAACACATAAACCGATTGCACCTAACAAATACGGAATTTTATTTCTATTATTTTTCAAATACTGAACAAGTGAAAAATAAAACGCCATGTATGTAAAAGTCTTGAAAAAGCCTTTCAAGCTCAAGTGGAATAATGTTGAACCTGCAAGGCTAACTATAACCAACATAAAATAAGCCAAAAGCCACAATTCAAACGATTTACAACTTAAAGTTTCATTCGGCTTTGTTAATACTTTTACAATCGTCAAAAATACTGTTATCAAGGCAATAAAACCGATTACGTCAGATGACATTACGGTAGATGTCAAGAACACAAGCATAATTGATGCGAATATTAGTTTATCAATATTCTGCAAAAATAAACTATTATTATATAAATATCCTGTTTTTTTCTGAGTAAATTTTAAAATCTTATTGAACATCGTCGTCTGTATTTATTGAGTTATGAAATTTATCATCATCAGTTTCCGGCATAACTTTTAAGTCAGAAACAGTACCGTTAAATTTGTAATCCTTACCTTCCAAAGTAATAGGTAATCCCATCTTAATTTTGTTTCCACCTACAACTGCACCATCTTTAGTAATTTTAGCAGTGTCTTTCAGTGTTACTGTAATATCGTACATATTAGCTTGTGAAACATCTTCTACAATCATAACTTTTTTACTGTTCAAAATTGGAAGAACAATTTTCTTTCTATCAGCTTTAACATCTACAATATCAAGATCTGTATATGGAACATTTCTGATACTGATAAAAGTTTTGTCATCTGCTTTTAGAGGAATTTCGTTTCCTGTAAGAGTTACACCTCTAATAAATACTTGAAATGAAATTTTAGAAGTCGCTTCAATTTGTTTAGCAGCTGTTTGTCTAAAATTTTTGTAAGTTAAAAAGCCTACAATTAAGGCTAAAATTACACCGGCAACTATAATAATGTCAACCGTTTTGAATTTTTTAAATATTTCTGTAAATTTTTCCATGAAAAGTTCTCTCCATATAATTTTACCATTGATTATAATTTATCAACAGCACTTAATATTTCATCTATAGTCGTTGTTGCGCAACCAAATTGTCTTACAACAATACTTGCAGCAATATTACCGATAATTGCAGCATAAGAAGGCTCTGCACCAGCCGCTAAAGCCAAAGTGTAAACGGCAGTAACCGTATCACCTGCACCTGTAACATCAAATACTTCTGACTTGTTAAATACAGGAATTTTTGTATAATTTCCATGCGCACGAGTTACAAACATCCCGTCTGCTCCACAAGTTATAAGAATTGATTTTGCATTGGTAGCATCCAACAACTTATCACCAGCACGCTTTAAATCTTCTTCTGTTTCAATTTCAAAACCAACTGATTTTTGAGTATCAGGAAGATTTGGTGTCATAGAAGTTACATTTTTATAAATTTCCAAATCCTTTTGAGCATCAACTACAACAACTTTATTATATTGATTTGCAAGTCTGATTGTTTCTTGAATAATTTTTGGAGTTAATGTTCCAATATGGTAGTTTGAAAGAATTACTGCATCATGTTCTGGAATAGCTCTTTCAATTTGTTTCAAGACTTCTTCCTCTATTTCAGGACTTAACAAAGCATTTGTTTGTCTGTCAATTCTTACAATTTGTTGTGTTATTGAAGTCGTAATCGAACCGGAAATTCTTGTTTTTGTAGTTGTTTTTCGTGAAGGATCAACTACTAACAAACCACAATTTACGTTTGCTTCTTCAAAGGTTTCTCTTAGCTGGGTAGCTTGAAAATCATCTCCGCAAACCCCGATTACGCTAACTTTTCCGTTATTCAAAGTTGAAACATTATGCGCAGCATTTGAAGCTGCACCCAAAATTAATTTTGTATTTGAATGACGCAATATCAAAACAGGGGCTTCTCGTGAAATTCGTTCAGCATCTCCATATATCATTTCATCTATGGCTAAATCACCAATTACCAAAACTTTCGGCTCATTCAATTTCTTGATATAAGAAACGAGTTGTTCTTTATTTATATACATAAAATAATCCTCAGCTCTAATTTTACCACAAATAAAAATTTTATCAAAATTTAAAATTTTTTACTTGTACTGTAAAGTTTTTTGAATTATAATAGCAAAAAATATTTTTAGAGGATTTATAAATAGCATTGAAAGGTGAAAAAATATGATAACAGCAATTAGAAATAATTCCATGTTTAACAATCGATGTTCAAACATTATGCCTCAACGTAGCAATAATACGAATGTAATTAGAAATTCCAACAATATTGGAGATACAGTTTCTTTTTCAGGGGCAACAAAATCAATGTCAAAATTATCTGACGAAAGTTTTGCACTCATTAAAAAATTTACAACTCAATTAGAGCCAAATAAAATGTACAAATTTGATCCATCAATAGCAGAGCATTTTCAACTTGCAACAGTTGCTAGTAAAGAAAGTCCTGAAGCAAGAAATCTTTACGTTCAATATTCTGCTTATTCAAAAGACAATTCAGCAAAATTTTTAATGTTTTCAGTCAATAATAATGGCGAAGTTTACGAAAACGGCAATATGATAAAAAACAAAAAAGACATTGCTATTTACGAAAACATTATCCCAGAATTAATTAACAAAGCTTCAAAGGAATTAAAACTTAGCCTCAAATAATAAATAAGTTTCTCGTTTTATTTTAAATTTTAAACATGTCTTGAAGTCGGATGTAAAATCATCTCAGCGAGTTTTTCTGCGCCATCAAAAGCACGACTTCTCATAATCTCTGCGGCTTTTTCTCTATCATAATCCAACAATCTGTGTTCAATAGAAAAACTTCCGTTGTCAAAATTTGCAATGCAGTAACAAGATTTTGCATCTTTGGTCATTGGTCTACCGACACTACCAACGTTTACAACTGTTTGCTTTGTACTTGTTTGATAGCCTGCCGGAATATGAGTATGACCACAAAAAACCAAATCCGCACTTACCCCTTTAATAATTTCTTCTATTTGCGCAATAGGCATATCTGGCAAAATATCTTCATTATTTCGGCGAGGAGAACCGTGAACCATCAAAATTTTTACACCTTCAATTTTCAATTCTTTTTGAGCCGGAAGATTTTTCAAATATTCTTTTCTATCATCCGACAAAAACAAGACATCATCCGCTAAAGCATGCGCCATGACAGGAAAAACTCTTTCTGTATTTTTAAGAATTTCCGGCGAAAAATCCGCAATCATTTTATCGGTATTTCCTTGTATTACAGTCCAATTGCTTTGCGATTTTACAAAATCTATAACCTTTGAAGGTTCAGGCCCAGCCATTGCTAAGTCCCCTAAACACAAGACTTTTTCACATCCATTTTTATTAATATCTTTCATAACACTTTCAAGTGCTTGCATATTTCCGTGAATATCTGATAAAATCGCAACTTTCATGACTACTCTCCTTTTTTGTGATATTATAATGATATGATAAAAAGAAGAAAAACAAAACAAATTTCAATTGGAAACATAAAAATTGGCGGAGATGCACCTATTAGTGTGCAATCTATGTGTAACACCGACACCCGTGACACAAAAACGACACTAACTCAAATTCATGAACTTGCCGCAAAAGGTTGCGAACTGGTTAGATTAGCAGTGTTAAATGCCGAAGCAGCTGATACGATAAAAGATATCGTAAAAAAATCTCCTGTTCCTTTAATTGCAGATATTCATTTTGACTACAAATTAGCAATCAAATGTATAAATAACGGAATTAATGCTCTTAGACTAAATCCAGGAAACATCGGAAAAAGAGAGAATGTTGAAAAAGTTGTAGCTTTAGCAAAACAGCAACAAATCCCTATCAGAATTGGTGTTAATGCCGGTTCTTTAGAAAAAGATTTGCTAGACAAAGATATTCCTCTATCTGAAAAAATGGTTCTTAGCGCGCTTGGACATATCAAAATTCTTGAAGATTTAGATTTTGATTTAATTAAAGTTTCACTAAAATCATCAGATGTATTAACAACAATTGAAGCATATCGTTCAATTGCAGAAAAAATTCCTTATCCGCTGCATTTAGGTGTAACTGAGGCAGGAACTCTACGTGGAGGTTTGATAAAATCATCTGTAGGTTTGGGAACACTTTTGGCAGAGGGGATTGGCGACACTATAAGAGTTTCTTTAACAGAAAACCCTGTAGAAGAAGTCAGTGCCGGCTTTGATATTTTAAAAAGCTTAGGATTAAGAGAGAAAGGGGTTAACTTCGTTTCATGCCCTACATGCGGAAGAACTCAAATTGATTTAATCGGACTTGCTAAAAAAGTTGAAGAAAGATTTAAAAACTTTGACAAACCTATAACTATCGCAACTATGGGTTGTGCAGTTAATGGACCTGGAGAAGCCAGACATGCAGATTTTGGAATTGCTGGCGGAGTAAATGAAGGTATAGTTTTCAAAAAAGGCGAAATTATTGCCAAAGTTCCAGAAAATCAATTACTTGAAAAATTGGAAGAAATTATAATAAAATCATACAAATAATATATGGAAGTTTTTTGTAAAGAGATTATAATATTCTTGTAACTACTGAAAAATGTATTATTATATATAATATAAAATACGCACAACACAACAGAGGTGGAAATGAAAAATTGTTTTTTAATTTTAGGAATAGCAGCACTATTTGCAGCATTACCGGCTTATGCAGAACTAACAACTGCTGATACTGTTAGCGAAGATTACTTAAAAAATCACGGATATTCTCCGGTGTTTATTCAAGCAACACACAAATCAATTGCGGAAGCTAATGGTGAAGAAGTGCCTACTTATTATGAACATAAAATTTATAAAAAAGGTATCGTTAGAGGCGTAAGAAGATTTTTTATGTACATGGATCCTGCTTATGACGATCAATCTTTCAAGAACAATCACAAAATTCACACTTCTCCAAACATCGGAGATTTGTAATACAAAAAAATCTATACAAAAAAAATCGACAATTCGAATTTATGATTTGTCGATTTTTTGTTTAATTATTATAAATAATTTGGCTCAATCATTTTTATGAGTTATTATAGAAAAAGAGAGAATTTCAGACCATCAGGGAGTAAAAGAGAGAAAAAATGGATATAAAAAAAATAACATTAATATTGGCAGCAATGTTTTTTGTAACATCAACCTGCCAAGCTGAAGACGTTACCCCAATACTAACTGCAAGGAAACGCCCTGAACCAATTAAAACAAAATTATTAGTAGATGATGAAAATCAAATAAATCTTGATAATTCAGAAATCGTAATACCGGAAGAAGAACTTCCATTAGTATTTAAACCATATCAACCGGCAAAAGGTGAAGTTGTTTTCAGCTATACCAAAAACTGGATTAACGCAATTGATCCTACTGCCACAACCAACAAAGCCGGTAGCTACCTTCCGGGAGCCAGAGGAGCAAATCAACTAGTAATTTATACCCCTAACTACGGAGTTAGAACAAACACGAACGAGTTCGGTGCGGAGGCTGTTGTTGAAGATAATACTGTTACAGAATTATCTGGAGCAGATTCATATATTCCTGCAAACGGAATTGTCTTGAGCGGACATGGAAAAGCTAAAAACTGGATAAATTCAAGTATCAAAGTTGGTACCAAAATATATATAGATAAAGATGCTAATTTAGTTTACACATATACAACATCAGAAAGCTATATTTTTGAATCTGAAAAAAAAATAGCAGAAGCAGAGCAAATGCTCCAATATTACAGAACTATCAGTCCTGATTATAACTGGAAAGTACCATATAGCTACATAAATGATGCAAGAGATTACGTTAAAAAAGCAAGAAAAACCCCAGATGAAGTACAAAAATATTCTCAGCTTGCAATTGAAGCATCAAATGATGCTCTAAAAAGTGTTTTACCTTACAAGGCAAATGAACTCAAAGGTGTATGGATTAGACCGACAGAAAAATCTGAACAAGAAATTGTATCAACACTCAATCAAATTAAACAAGCTGGAATTGACAATATATTCTTAGAAACTTACTATCATGGGAAGACTATTTTTCCGAGCCAAACTATGGCAGCATACGGTTTTACCCCTCAATATGAGCAATTTCAAGGATTTGATCCACTTGCAATATGGATTAGAGAGGCTCACAAAAGAAATATAAAAATTCATACTTGGTTTGAAACATTCTATGCAGGAGTACAAAACCCAAAAGACAATCCACAAAGCATACTTGCAATGAACCCATCTTGGGGCAATAAATTAAAAAAAGATATAAATTCTTTTGAACCGTCAAAATCAACTTCTGAACACAACGGTTATTTCTTAGACCCCGCAAATCCTTATGTACAAGACTTTTTGTTAAAATTAGCAACAGAAATAGTAACAACGTACAGACCTGACGGCATCAATATTGATTATATAAGATATCCAAACACTGTATCTTCAAACGATGCAACAAGTTGGGGTTATACAGATTATGCAAGAAACGATTTTAAATCAATTTATGGAGTTGATCCCGCAAGTCTAACCAAAAACGATCCATTGTGGCAAGATTGGTGTAATTATAGGCGAGAAAAAGTTACTGATATGGTAAAAAAAATTGGATGCTTAGGCAGACAAACTCATACATACATAAGTGCCGTAATCTTCCCAGACAGACAAACTGCACTTGATAACAAACAACAAGATTGGAAAACTTGGTCAACAAGAGATTATTTAGATGGTTTTACACCATTATTTTTGACTTGTGATTCTAAAACCGCAAACAAAATGATGACAGATGTTATTAGCGCAAAATCTGCCAAAACAGACTTTTACGCTGGTTTATTTGTAACATTTATGGGCGGCTCAGATGAAGACTTAATCAGACAAATCCACGAGGCAAGAAAATTGAACGCAAAAGGTGTAATCTTATTTGATTATGCACACTTAAACAACAAATACATAAACACACTGTCAACAAGTGTATTTGCCCCAAATGCTCCAATTAAATCACAACAGATTATTGCCCAACCTAAAATTCAACCTTCTCAAAAACACAAAGGTTGGTGGGTTTTCTCAAAAGATTAATATAAAAATTTTTAACAAATAATTAAACTAAAAGCGGGACTAGTTTCCCGTTTTTTATTTCGTTTACAAATGCCAATATTGTATTGGTTTCAGGGTTAATAAATTTAAACTCAGAAAAATTATTTATTTGCAAAATCCCGTTTGTATTGCGTGCAGGAGCAGCAACGAAACCATTTTCAGATATCTTCAAATAATCACAAATTTTATTCATATCATCCGCATTATGTCCAAAAACATCTTTAAATATCTTACGAGGAATACAATAAATTGCATCACCCTCTTTTAAATTTGACTTTGTTTTCATTCTTTCAATAAGTTCATTCACATACTTTTTATTAAATTCTTTTGGAGTTTCCAACATATCTTTCACGGCAGGATTAACAATAGTTTTAGGTTTGAACGCTTTTTTAACCAGTGCTCCAGCAGCAATCAACGCCGCTCCAATTCCAAACATTACCAAAGTTTTTCGTTCTGGAGACATATTTTTTGCTTTTAATAAAAAACTATCTTTTTTATCCGAATTTTCTATTTTTTTAATATTATCAGCTTTAACAGGTTGGGGCGCATTTTCTTGAGCAGAGAATGCTGGTCTGTAATTTGTATTGAAATTTAAGGAAGATACTGAACTAATCATCACTACACCCTTGTTTGCAAACTTATTTTTATTAAAACGCAAAAATAAAATTAATTGCTTTTTTAATCAAACTATTTACATATCTTTATACAAAGAATATTCAAATTTTCTTTTATATTAAAATAAAAAAATGATAAAGGGAGCGATAAATTCATCATTACAGAACAAAAATTCCATAATGTTCACAACTGCAATCATCTTTATGTGCGGAATTTTAGCATACTTCAACGACAATGGAATACTTTGTAGTGCAATAATAACCGTTCTTGCTATATTTGCAATCATAAAAAATTACCTGCCAATAAAATATATTTTATTTTGGATTTTCATTTTTTATTTCGGATTTTTCAACTCGTATTTCAAAATCAAACCAACAGATGAACTGGTTACTTTCGCTCCGCAAAAAGTTACTATTCAAGGTCAAGTCGTAAGTATTCCAAATAATTCTATTCCACAAAAAACAAAGTTTTTCTTCAAAGTCAACAAAATCAACAATCAAAATGTTATAGGCAAAACCCTTGTCACATATTCTGGAAACAACGTTTCTCAATTCAAAATCGGCAATAAATACGAACTAGCAGGAAAAATTCAAACTCCTTTTAAAGCGAGTAATCCATCTCAATTTGACTACGGGAAATATTTGAAAAACTTTGACACTTATACCGTTTTTTACTCAGATACATCAAAATCAATTACTTCCACCATGTCTTACAGATGGAAATTTTTACAAAAACTAAACAATGTCCGAGATAATATTATTGAGGAGCATTCAAAATATCTAAAATCGCCCAATCTTGAAATCTTAGGAGGAATAGTTTTTGGTGACGATGCTGTCGCACCGCCTGATTACATAAAGGCTTCATTCGTTAATTCGGGATTATTACACATTCTTGCGGCATCTGGGATGAATGTTGCCTTTATATATGGATTTTGGGTATTTTTTATGCGCCGCACCAAAGTTCCTTTCAAATTAACAATATTATCAGGTATCGGAGTAATTATAATATACACCCTGATGACAGGATTGGGTGCATCCGTAATTCGTGCCGCTTTAATGCTTATACTTATTCTTCTAGGGAAACTTATTGATAGAGATGCACACACAGTCGCACTTTTAGCGTTCGTTGCAACCGTAATGCTGATTTATAATCCGGCATTTATCAACGATGTCGGTTTCCAATTATCATTTATCGTAACTTTCGGACTTTTAACAACCGCAAACGTCATATTTGAAAGATTTAAAGACTCTAAAATTCCACAATGGCTGATAGGAGCGTTTTTAATCCCTATTATTGCTCAAATTTGGGTTGCACCAATTCAAATGTTTTATTTTAATACATTCAGCACTTATTCTGTTCTTGCAAACATTTGCAGTATGCCGTTTTTAAGTGTAATAAGTTTTGGTGGATTTATCAGCTCAATTCTTGCAGGATTTACACCATACACAGACAAAATATGTATGTTTTTCGATTTTATCCTGAATTATTTTCTACACGCAATTGTTTTTATCTCAAACTTTTTTGCCAATTTTTCAGGCTCACTTTTAACAACCACGCATCCAAACATCTTCCAAATCGCATTATATTATGCACTAATCCTATTTTTCACATTATCTATAAAAACCGGATTTAACAAAAAACTAACAATTTTATGTTCAGCATTATTCATAATTTTAGGATTAAGCTTAATAAATATTCCATCAAAAGATTTACAAATAATTACATTTGACGTACAAAACGCAGATTGTTTTCTTGTAAAAACTCCACAAAACAAATACTTCATCATAGACACAGGTAGAGCTGGTTACAAAGGAAGTAAAGCACAAGCAAATTCAATTATAATAAAATACCTAAAAGATAGAGGTATAAAGAATATTGAAGCCTTGATTATAACCCACTTTGATAACGACCACTCAGGCGGAGCAGTTGATATTATGAATAATTTGAATATCAAACAGGTTTATATCAACTCATTCTCCGACAAAACAATGACATCTGTAAATATTTACAAAACCATAAAGGAACTACAAATTCCGGTCAAACTTCCAACCAATAACACTGATATTTATCAGGAAAACGATTTTCAGCTAAGAACTTATTTTGCAAATTCAGAAGAAGACAACGAAAAATCTATCATAACCCTTTTGAGCTACAAAGATTTTGATATGTTGTTTACTGGCGATGCCGGAATTAAAGCTTTCAACAAACTAAAAAAAGATATTCCGCATAATATAGAAATTCTAAAAGTCGGGCATCACGGCGGTCCTCATGTTGTAAATTCCGAAATGTTGAACCATTTAGGAACAAAAGTTTCTATAATATCAACAGGTCCAAACGCATTCGGGCATCCAAACAGAGGAACTCTTGATATATTGAGAAAAACAGATATTTACAGAACAGATTTAAATAACTCAATAAAAATCTCATCTGATGGAAAAATTTACACAATCTACACTTTTGATAGATATAAGAAAAAATACAAAAAATCAAAAGAATTAGTAAGTGAATAACTTAAAAAAGGCGGATTGTTTATTCCGCCTTTGCCTACTAATAATCTACCCTTACAGGATAATCTTTGGGAATTTTCCAACCATTATATTGAATTAATGCCGCACAATAAGCCCTTGAATCGATTGTATTACCTGTTTTATCACATGCCCAAGCATTTCCAGCGTATAAATTTTCCTTTGTTCCGTTCCAATTATATTTTACGGGTTCAAATCCCTTATCGTAGAGATATTTCCAAGAATTTGATTGTGAGGCAGGATAAAATTCAAATGTAAAAGCACAAATACCGGGATCATTATTATGTTTTGTCCTACATTTTTCAGGTTTCCCAACATAAAACACCCAATCTCTACTTTCTCCTGCCTGACTTGCAGCTAAAGCACTTCCATCTGGGAAATAATATGTTGGAATACCATCACTTGACACCTCTTTTTTTATTATCTGCAAATGAGGAGCCAGATATTTTTGAAACCAATCATCCGTTTTAGAGCTTCCTTCTATTGGGTTTCCATCAGCATCTGTTTTTAGACCTCCAACATCTTCATACCAGAATTTTTTATCTCCATATTCTAATTCTGCTTTTTGTACTGCTTGGTTCATTACAGAATAAAATTTTTGTAGACGAGTTTCAACAACTCTATTTTTATAATTTTGAATTAATGTTGGCATAGTCATAGCTACAACAACACCAATGATACCTAGCGTGATTAGAACCTCTGCAAGAGTAAAAGCGGCTAAGCGCCTTAAAAACAGGCGTAGACCATGATTATGAGAGGGTTTTAGACTATTGCCCCCCCCCCCGATGAGCTTAAATAAATTCTTTTTCATAAAAAATTCCTCTCTGTTCTCTGTCAACATCTCTATTTTAACAGATTTTTTAAAGTTTTTCAAGTAGTTGCCAAAATTCTTCCCTATTTGTCATAGAGAAGATGCCTGAAAGGCAGATGGGTGAAAGCTTATAATATCGGGATAGCACCCACCTAACCTCCCTCACAAGGGAGGAAAAGAAACATCTCACAAAGAAAACAATTTTCCTTGATAAGGGCTACTCACCATTCACTTCTCACTTTTCACTCAAACAAACCGTTTTTACACAAGTGCTGCTTTTTCTTCCAACGCAGTTTCAATTTCGTCAATAATCATATTTGCAGCGCCAATTCTATCCTCTGCAGATGTAATCGGTCTGCCTACAACCATAAAATCAACCCCAGCTAAAATTGCATCTCTAGGAGTATCAACTCTAACCTGATCGTTTACAGAAGACCAAGTCGGGCGTGTTGCAGGACATAAAATTATAAAATCATCACCTATTTCTTTTCTAATCCTTCGTGCTTCTTCAGCACTCGCAACAACGCCATCCAAACCGGTCTCTTTCGCAACTTTTGCAAGCTGCAAAACAAAATCTTCAATATTTTTATCCACACAAAGTTCAGTCGTCAAAGTTTTTTGACCGAAACTTGATAACAAAGTTACACCTAAAATAGTCGGAGGTTCAATTCCTACAGACTTTGCAGCCGCACGAGATGCCTTAACCACAGCAGATGTCATCCTTGAACCACCTTGAATATGAACGTTGAAAAAATTGATATTATTCTTTACTAAGCTGATACAAGCTTTTTGAACCGTATGTGGAATATCATGAAATTTGCAATCATAATAACACCTAGCTCCGTGTTCTTCCAGCAAACGAAAAGCTTCAAAACCATAGTTCACAATCAACGGCAAACCTACTTTAAAATAACCGACGTAATCTTTCAATTCTCGAACTAATTCACGAGCTTCTTTTAAATTATCAACATCCAATGCTAAAATTATTCTATCTTTAGCGGTTTTAGGTCTTTCAATCATAATTACAAAATATCACTATAGTAAAATAAAATCAAGTTTTTTATATTGGCACTTTGTTTTCCATTACAAAGAGCCTAACTCCATCTAAGAACATTAATCCTCTGCAATATCTTCCGGCAATTCAGGAAGTTTTTTTGCGTAAGAACACCCCAACTTCTCTAACTTAGAGATTTGATTGATAATATTTCCGGTGCCGTTTAATTTCTTTAAAGATGTGTTCAAATTATCTCTAATCTTCAATAATTCCGCTAACAAAGCAGCAAATTTATCATGAACACCTCCACATAACCTAGCCATTTCCAAAACATTTTTGTTTTGCCTGTCAACAACATGAAAAGAGTTAATAATCTTCAATGCAGCCAAAAGGGTAGACGGAGAAACCGGCATAACCTTATTTTTCCACGCATAATCCCATAATGCACACTCGTCACAAAACATCAAAGAATAGCAACTTTCTATCGGAATAAACATCAAAACATAATCAGGCGAAGCATCCTCAACTGAATAATCTCTCTTTGCCAAGCCTGCAATATGCGCTTTTGTAGAGTCAATAAACTGTCTTAAATGAATAGCCTTCTCATCTTCTGATTGAGAATTTACATAACCATCCCATGCTGCAAAAGATGTTTTGCTATCAATATAAATACATCTGCCTTCAGGCAAAAACACAGTCGCATCAGGTCTACCTTCTGCTGTCCCCATTTGAATTTTATATTCTTCATCTTTTCTTAAGCCTGAAACCTCTAAAACTCTTTCAAGAACGATTTCACCCCATCTGCCTGACGCTCTGTTATCTGATTTCATTACATTCACTAATGAATTTGCATCATGTGAAATTTTATTACCTGTTTCCAAGAAATTTTTAATATTCATATCAAATTTTGTAAAGTTTTCGGTTTCAGCTTTAAAATTTTCTTCTGCACGTTTTTCAAAAACTTCAATTCGTTCTTTAAAACGCTTATAAAATTCTTCCAACTTTTCCTTATTGCTATCAGATAATTCTGACGTACTTTCTTTAAAAATTTTATTTGCAGTATTTTCAAAATACAATTTCATCTGCTCATTCATCTGTTTAAGCATCTCGTCTTGTGCAGAAGCAGAGTTTTTATTATTTCTGTTAATTATATTGAACGGAATAAACACGCACAAAGCACCAATAAAAAAACCACCTAAAAATATTAAAATTTCCATACACATTCTCCCTTTTTGAAAAAATTATACCACAAGCAGATTAGTCTAAAAAGATTAAATAAAGAATTTTATCAACCATGCGGCTAAATCTGCAAAAGCATGGTGTAGAGCATGATTGAGGGATTATATCAATCTATAGATGTAAGACAAATTCTCAAACCCTCATCCTACAAACATCAATCAGAACATGGATGAAAACAACCATCTAAAAGTAGTAGTATCAATAGAGTAGAGAGGGAACAAAAACAGGGAGATAAAAATGAGAGAGTTTAAAAGACAATCAAGAGTTCTATTAATTGATGACAATGCAGATCACTTGAGAGGGGTAAAAGAATTAATTACACTTGAAAGCAGTTACGAAGTTGTTGGTACAACAACAAGTGCAAATATTGGTATTAATTTGGCTAAAAAATACAGACCTGATATTATCTTGATGGATGTAAATATGCCGGAAAAAGATGGTCTTCAAGCTCTACAAGATATTGAAAAATTAGACTTGGGTATCAAAGTTATTTGTTTGAGCGGATATGATGATGCAGACTTGATTTTCAGAGCAATGAAATTGGGTGCTAAAGGATATGTGTTAAAAACTATGGCATCAGCACAACTTATCTATGCTATGGACGAAGTTGCAGCAGGCAAAATTTATTTACCAACTGCACTTACATCAAGATTTTTTGAATACTTCCAACGCTCATTCAAAGAAGAAGCAGCTTCTGCAGAAGAAAATCTTCTTACATACTTAACAGCCAGAGAAGAAGAAGTTTTAGACCTTCTCACACAGGGTAATAACTACAAAGGGATTGCCGCAAAACTATTTATCTCAGAAACTACAGTTAAAACTCACGTAAACAATATCTTCCAAAAACTACAAGTAAATGACAGAACTCAAGCGGTTTTATACGCACTAAACAACGGATTTGCAAATAGAAGACGTGCAAAAATGGCTGTTTAATAAAATAAAATGATACTAATAAGGTATGTAAAGGTTCAGCCCACTTGTGAGCTGAGCCTTTAATGTAGGGTGATTATGAACGATTTAATAAAAGAGCAATCAAGATGTATCGCACACGAAATGAGAAACCACATATCAATTTGCGAACTTTATACACAAATTATTAAAAAGAATTTAGAAAAAGAAGGAATACAAAATACTTCTCTTAATAATGCACTAAACTGCATAAATAAATCCTTAAAAATTATGAGTAATAGTTTATTGGATTTAAAATCGCTAGATAATTTTAACCTTAAAAAAGTGAATATAAAAAAAATTCTCGAAGAAGGAATTAAACTCGCAACTGCTTATATTAGCGACAAAAAGATTAAAATAACAAGTAACATTAATGTTGATGCAGAAGTTTTTATTGATGAAAACAAATTTTTAGCTTGCATAGTAAATATCATAAAAAATGCAATCGAGGCAATAAAAAAAGAGGGAAAAATCAACGTATCTCTTGAGATTGAAGGGGATTATATTCATATAAAAATTTCCAACGACGGCGAACCAATTTCTCAAGAAAAACAAAAATCAATTTTTGAAGAAGGATTTACAACAAAGCCAACTGGTTCAGGATTAGGTTTGCATATTTGCGCAAATAATTTAAAAGCTCAAAATGCAACTTTAAAATTAATAAAATCAACTACCGAAATCACAGAGTTTGAAATTATACTGCCGATTGTTTAAATTTGTCTAGCAATTGAGAATTTGTGTTCTCTGCCACTTGAGTAGGCTTTGGTTGCGGAGTTTTTGTAGGATTAGTAGTAGCAGTTGTTTCTGATGCAAAAACTCTTGGATCATCAATTTTATCCATAGCCTTCATAATACCGATTTTTCCGGCTTTCTTTTGAATATCAGTTAACCAAGCATTGAACGCATAAGGAATAGCAATAATCGTACCCAACAGTGGAACAGAGGCTACAATTCCGGTATTAATCAACGTTTTGTAGTTTTTGTAATTAAAATTCATTCCTAATTTTTCTTGCATATCTTTAGGAATTTCCACATCCGCATTGGAAGCTTTCTTTTTAGCCCAAAGTTTTGTGCTTTGTGCAACCATATTACGTGTCCATTTTGCAACTGCTGTTTGTTTAAAATGAGATTTGAACAACTCTGAAAAGACTGCAGCCATATCTTTTTTACCACCATTTGCTATAGAATTTGCAATACCTTCCGTTCCAATTTTAGCAAATTCTTCAAACAACGGCTCCACAGCCTCTTTAAAAGCTTTATTGCGTTCGTAACCCAAAAAGTTCTTTAAATTACCGTTTACAATAGATTCTTGGAACTTTTGAACTGTCTTTTTATCAGAATTTTTAACGACATTGTTAATATTATTCATCGCCAATTTTATTGGAGATTTCGCATCAAAAGACAGATTAGTCAACCAATTTGCAACTTTTACAAGCGGGAACTTCCCTTTCACAACAGATACTGCTAAGAACGCTGAGCCTAAAATTGTTCCAACTGACCAAGCAGAAGATGCTATTTCTTTTGCTATTTCAGTTCCGGCTTCTGTGTCCTCTGAATATCTTTGCGACATTTCATCGACTTCATCAAACGCTCTGAATACATTTTTCTGCAATGCTTGTGCATCTTTTTTCTGAGCATCTGTAATTTCAACTTCTTTTAATGCTTTATTTAGTTTTTCGTTTTGTTTTTGAGTTATCTTTTTGTATTTGTTGTATGCAGATTTATCTTTGATATAAGTTGAAAGGAATGTAAAACTTCCACCCAATTTTTCTAAGAAACTTTGTTTTTGCGGTTTAGCTTTGACATTTTCAGCTTGTTTCATTTCTTCATCAGAATAAGCCATCAATCTTGCTGGATTTTTCAACAAATCTTGTCTTGCTTTATAACGACCAACTCTTGAAGCGTTCTTTTCTTCTAAAGTTCCGAACATTGAAATACCAACTGATGTTAAAACCGGAACTGCGACAGAAACAATATTTCTAATTTTCTTGTCTGCTTTTACCAGCTTCATTAACTTGTTAATTCCAAATCCTAAAGGAGTTGCAATCAACCATGACAAAGTACTCAATGTATCAAATGAATTTTCAACATTTTCAGAATATTCTTCAGCTTTTACGTTGATTTCTTTTACCGCATCAACAATTAATTCTTGATCTTCCTTCGCTCTTTGATATGATTCGCTATTCAATTGCAAGTTAACCGACTTTAATTTTTCGATTTCATTTGGATCTTTTTCTGATAGCCATTTTTTATAAGCTTTTTTATCATTAGAAACTTTTTTTAATTCCTTAATCATCTTAGAAATGCTACTCTTTTCCTTTTCATCAGGAATATTTTTAGCAATTTCTTTTGCTTTTTCAAGTTGTTCTGGGGTATAAATCACAAAATTCTTTTCATCTTTAAGTTCATTTTGTTTAGCCTGATATCTGCCTATCCTTGAGGCTTCTTTTTGCTTAGAATTACCCCACAAAATCATTCCGACAGCACTTACCAACATTAACCCCATCATAGCAAGCGGACCATATAGTCTTACTTTTTTTGAAATTTTAGAAGATTTTTCTACCAAATCAGTAATTTCATTATTCATAGCTTGGCGTTCTTCTGAAGTCAAATGAGGATTTTGCACCTTGTATGAAAGATTTCGGATTTTTTCATTAATTTTAAGAGTAGCTTTATCCGCAGCATAATCTGTTAAAGGAATTTGCAATACAGACAAAGCAAGCACAGGAATTGCTGCGAGGTTACTTGTCAACATTTCCATATTTTGACAATTATCTTCTGAACGTGCATCCATCATTTCTGTAGCTCTTATAACTGTTTCTGCACGCTTTTTAGTTAATTCAAGTTTATCTTCAGGGATTTGTAAGTTTTTAGCCAAATATTCTTTTTTAGCACGCTCATCAGCCTGCTTTTGTTCCCAATCATCATATTTAGAATAATTCTTTCTAACCTCATTAATTGAGTTTAAAAATTGGCCCATATTTTCCTTTCATTTTTCCCTATATACTAATAAAGGACAAAAAATAAAAATTTTTGCCCCTTACAAAATCTAAAACCTTCTCCTGTAAATATTTTGTTACAAATTTTATAACTAATCAACAACTTCTTGAATAGAAATTGATTCAATACCTTCCAATTTTTGGTAGTCTTTATAAAGAGATTGAAGGAGACTATGTTCACATAAAAATTTCTAATGACGGCGAACCAATTTCTCAAGAAAAGCAAAAATCAATTTTTGAAGAAGGATTTACTACAAAGCCAACTGGTTCAGGATTAGGTTTGCATATTTGCGCAAATAATTTAAAAGCTCAAAATGCAACTTTAAAATTAACAAAATCAACCGATGAAAACACCGAATTTGAAACCGTTTTGCCAATTTACAAATATTAATAAATAAGCAATTTTAATTTTCTTTAAGTTTTATATGAATATATAAGGGAAAATTATAGGGAATTATTATGTCCGGAATTGACAATTTTTTGAATAAACAAAATCAATCAAATTACTATATTAACACTTTACCGACTCCACAAACACAAACAACAGCAACAACCATCACTCCTCAACCGGCAGAAACTATTAACACATCTACAGTGAGAGATGAATTTGTTAAAGTAAAAAAAGAAAATGGAATAATTCGAAAATTTTATAACTTTTTGAAAAACGCATCAGGCTTAGGCTTAGGCTCTAAAAAAGTAGAAAAAGATATTGATAAATTTGAAAAAGGAGAAATTTCTAAAGAAGAAATTAATAACCAAATTCAAAAATATAAAGCATCACAAAAGAATGGAACCCAAACTGTTGGTGATGTAGCAGCTGCAGCTACTTCTATTTCATCTTTTATGGTAGCAGATAAATTTCTAAAGAAATATAATACTCAAAATAAATTAAATGCTTTACCAAGCAGTTTGAGTAAAATTATTAACAACTTGGAGAAAAGCAACAATAAATGGGCAAAAAGAAGCATTAAAGTACACGATTTATTAAAATCTAAAACCAAAGCAACCATCTTCATGCTACCACTTTTAGCAATAATTGGCGGTTTTACTAAACAAACAATTACAAATATAGACACTCTTGGTTCAAAAGAATACTCTATAAATAAAAAGGATTATGCCAACAAAAAAGATTACAAAGCAGCAAAAAAAGCTGCTAACAAAGCCAAAAGAAAAGAATCTTGGAAAAACTTTGGCACTGGTGCTTTGAACGGAATTTTAGCACCAATTACAACTTTGGTTGGCGGAATTGTCGGAGTTCCTGCTTACATAGCAACAACAATGGGACTAAAATATGCTACAAATAAGGATAATAAGGAAAAAGCATCTTTCGGAGATTTTACTCAAAAATTCAAAGATAATGCTATAGTAAATACACTTGGAGTATTATTAGTAGCAATTCCAGCTTTTAAAAAAGCTCATTTCAACAAAGTTCTCGGAGAAAATTTAGATAAAGTTGCAAATAAATTGCAAGGTAAAACCTTAAAACTTCCGGACTTACCTTCAACAAAAACCGCATATCAAGAACTTGAAGATGTTATGGTAGAATCAGAACCTATTCAAAAAATATTGAAAGAATTTGGCTCATCTCTTGATGAAAAAATTATAAGTTTGACAAATGAAAATATTTTTGCCGTTAAATTTTTACAAATCAAAAATGGCGGCAGATATAGCGAAATATCAGAAGCACTTCGAGAAAATTGTCCACCAACAAGAACCCTTGAACAAGCTCAAGCACATATCAACAAAATGTGGGGAACTGCAGAATATCAAATTTCTAAATTGTTAGGAGTTGGAACTGTTGCAGAAACTTATCTTGCAAAAGACAAATCGGGGAAAGAAGTTTGTATTAAAGTTCTAAAAGAAGGTATTACCGCTGACAAAATAGCCACAGATAAAGAAAAATTCTTAAAACTTATAATTGGCGATACTCCAAATGAAAAATTAACAGAAGGTCAAAAATATTTAATCAGAAATGTGAATGATTTGGCTGAAGGAATTGGCAAAGAAGTTGATTTTAGAAATGAAATGCAAGCTGCAGAAGCATTGAGAAAACATTGCAAAGTTACTGACGTTGCCAAAGCAATTGATGTAAAAGATGGTATTTACATTATGGAAAAAGCTCCCGGTATTAGTGTAAAAACTCTTGTTGATTATTTCAAATGCGAAAGTAGAATAAAATTAATGAAAAAATGGAGCCAAGAAGATCCTAGATGCAAAACATGGGCAGACGAAGAAATTGCGAAGAGCGAAGAACTAATAAAGAAAATCAAATCAAGAGCTCCTGAATTTGACGATTTTGAAATGACACCTTCTCAAATCAAACGTTTATTGAAAAACTACATTGATTTACAAGTTGAACAATTTTCTAAAATTGACAAAAATGGAAAAGTTATTCATGCCGACATCCATCCTGGAAACATCTTCATCAATTTAAATAGTTTGAAAAACGGTAAAGGCAAATTATTTACCCTTATTGATACCGGTAACACTATCAACCTAAGTAAAGAACAAGCCAAAACTGCTTTAAGATTAACATCACTAATAAAAAGAGGCAACGTAAAAGACTTAACTACTTCAATATTAGATGGTGCCATATTGCCTAACGGGTTAACTAAAGAAACTGCTCAACAAAAAATTGAAACTGATTTGAAAAAATATTTCTTTGACAATGAAACTAAAATTGTTTCAATGAACATTGATTCGTTCTATACATTAACAGACAATATATTAAGAAAATACAACATTATTCCAAATAATACTCAATTAAACTTGAATAAAGCTAAAACATCAGCTGCCAACTCTTTTGAAGATTTAATGCAATCATTCTTTAGTAAAAAATATGGTAATCTTGATGAATCAAAAATGTCAAAAACTGAACTAGGGAAAACAATTGCTCAAGGAATAGCCGATATGGCTGAAATAACAAGCAAATTAGGTATATCTAAAACAACACAAGAAACCAAAAACTTATTTCAAATGTCTTGGAAAGAAGCTCTCAACTTCTTAAAAAATCCAAACAACTTGAAAACAAATAGCGAAGATTACTTGACATACGAAATGAAACAAAATATGCCAGGTCCTCAAAAGCATTTTGAAGATATCTTAGATCTTTAATTAATCTACAACTTCTTGAATAGAAATTGATTCAATACCTTCCAATTTTTGGTAGTCTTTATAAAGAGATTGAATTGGATTATGACCAACAAAATCAAGAATAACATTGATTTTCGTCATATTATCGTCTTGTTTATTAAGTTTTCTCGAAATCTCTCTTAAATGATTACAGTTTTCGATAATATAATCATAAATTGCGTTTGAATGTTCATTTGTACAAGAAATACTCATTTTCAATCTTTTTGTATTTTTTGTACTTGAAATAAGTACATTTTTTTCAAAAACTCTAACAGATACCAAAACCATAATTGATAAAATTGTTGCAACAAGAGCCAAGCCGTACATTCCTGCCCCACACGCCATACCAACTGCGGCAGAAACCCAAAGAGTAGCTGCTGTAGTCAAGCCAAAAACTGTAGCACCGTGTCTTAGGACAGTACCACCACCGATAAAACCAATACCGGTAACAACTTGAGCTGCAATACGTGCCGTATCTCTTACCCCAGTTGCTTGAGAAACAATCACATTATCTCCATCTGCAAAAGTCGGAAATCCATAAATAGAAATTATTGTAAAAATACAAGCACCCAAACAAACTAAAATATTAGTTCTCAAACCTGCATATTTATTGGTCATTTCACGTTCCAAACCGATTGCAAACCCCAATAATAACGCAGATAAAACTCTTATAACCAAATTTATATCAAATATATAACCTAAACTTTCCATCTAATTCCTTTCTTGTAGAACTTTTTTATTTCTTGATGCTAGGTTAGAAAATCCTACCTACCGAAACAGTTGCTACGCCTTTATATATATAACTTTCTGATAAAGACTTTGCCTCTCTGCACCTTCGCCTCTTGGCATCTGACAACTAACCGCTTAACTGCCTTTATCTCGTCTTGCTTTTCGGATCAAGAATATCCCTAATTGTATCACCAATCAGGTTAAAAGCCAATACCGCAATAAAAATTAAAAATCCTGGTGTTAATAGCCACGGGCGATAAATTATATTTGTATATTCCTGTGCCTCTTTTAACATATTACCCCAACTTGCATCAGGTTGTTGAATACCCAACCCCAAAAAGCTCAAACCTGATTCTGACAAAATATAAGACGGAACGGACAACGTCATCGCAACGATTACAAAACTTGTAGTCTGTGGCAAAATATGTTTTACAATTATTCTAAACCTTGATGCTCCGATTGATCTTGCAGCCTGAACGTATTCTTGATTTTTAATAGACAAAACCATTCCTCTCACAACTCTTGCAAAACCAGCCCAACCAATCAAAGCAAGAATTACAACAATCAGCATAAACCTTTGTACACTTGTCATACCAGATGGTAAAATAGATGCAAGAATTATCAAAAGATAAAAACTCGGGATAGACATTACCGCCTCCGCAAACCTCATCATCAGCATATCAACTTTACCGCCAAAATACCCTGCAATACCGCCATACAAAAGTCCAATCGGAAACAATACAAACAAGGCAAGAAAACCTATTGTCATAGATATTCTTCCGCCGAAAAGTATTCTCGAAAATACGTCACGACCATTAATATCTGTTCCCAACAAGTATAATCTACCATTTTCATCTGTAGTTATAAGATGGTGTTTCATCGGAATTAATCCCAAAAACTTATATTTTTGTCCTTTAGAAAAGAATTTTATATAATGTTTTTGACTTCTGTCTAATGAATAAATAATTTTCAAATCTACAGAATCAAATTCTCTTTTGTAATTATAAGTATAAGGTTTTGAAAACTTTCCGTTTTCATCAATAGTAAAAATCTTTGATGGCGGAACATAAGCCATAGTTCTATCAGAAAAATCTTTTGTATAAGGAGCTATGAAATCTGCAAAAAATAACGCAAAATAAATTATTCCAAGAACAACAAGCGCAATTCTTGCAAATCTATCTTTCCACAATTGTTTAATCAAATCTCTTATCATGCCTGCCCTCCTTCCCTAATACGAGGATCAGTAATAATAAGCAAAATATCTGCAATCAAATTTCCTATAATAAGCATAACTGCACCCATCATCAAAGATGCCATAACAAGGTTTATATCAGATTTCAAAACCGCCTCTAATATTAACCTGCCCAAACCCGGATATTGAAAAACGTATTCAGTCAATGCAGCCCCGCTTAATAATCCGGCAAATTCAAACCCCAAAAGAGTTATAAGAGGGTTAACCGCATTTCGCAAAGCATGTTTAATTATTACCTTAAATTCACTCAAACCTTTAGCTCGAGCGAATTTCACATAATCACTATCCATTACATCAAGCAAATTTGCCCTCATTTGTCTTTGCAAACCCGCTAAGGATAACGTAAACAATACCGTTACAGGAAGAATAAGATGATGAGTAATATCCCAGACCTTCTGAACAAAAGTCATTTCTAAAAAATTTGAACTTGTCAACCCTCCAACAGGGAACCATCCCGTTTTTACGGCAAAAATCAACAACAATACCGCAAAGAAAAAGGAAGGGATTGCCATTCCAATACTAGTTAACACTGTAAGCATTCTATCAAGCGGACTTTTCCAATACACTGCCGCTAATATTCCTAACGGGACACCAACAGTCCATGACAAGAAAATTACGATACAGGTTAATAACAACGTATTTGGAATACGTTCTTTCAACTTTGTACTAACTTTTTCACCGGTAGATGTAATACCTAAATCACCCTTAACAAATGATTTTGCCCATTTACCATACTGAACAATAATTGGTTTATCTAATCCCAACCTTTCAGTTTCTTTCTGCAAAGTTTCTTTTGAAACAGACGGATTTAACCTCAATTCTGCCAACGGATCAACAGGTGATAAACGAATGATAAAAAAGCTTATCAATGACACAATTATAAGCAATGGTATGGTTTGTAATATTCGTTTTATTATGTATTTTAAGATTTGCATTGTTTTTCTCTGGTGAATAGTGATTGGTGAGTGGTGAATAGTCCTTTTCAAGACTTCTAACAAAATATAATTTTTATTTTTTGTAACGAACTACTCACTATTCACTCTCCATATTTCCTCAATATTGTGCGTAACTCCACCTAAACTTGTCGGATAAATATTTTGGTACTTGTTCCTTAATGCGACAATTCTTATCGGAGAATAAATATATATCAACGGCTTTTCGTCATAAACTATCGCCTGATATTCGTCATAAAACCTTTTTCTATCAGCAAATTTTGTAGCCAAAGCTCCTTGAGTGTACAAATAATCAATTCGCTTTTCAAAATTATATCGAGAACTATTTGCATCTTTTTCTAACCTTTGATTAAATATATGCAAAGTACCATCAGATAACCAAACATTTTTTCCGCCATTCGGCTCTAATGGAGAACCAGTAAAGCCCATTATTACCATATCCCAATCAAGAGATGCCATAAGTTTATTAACCAACGAATTAAATTCAATTGGTTTAAAATTAACCTTCATACCTAAATCTTCAAGATCTTGTTTTACCATAACACCAATTGCTTCACGCTCAGTATTACCGGCATTCGTGTATAAATCAAATTCTACATGATTTCCGAACCTATCAATCAAATGCCCTGATTTATCCCAATAAAAACCGGATTTTTTAAGTAATTCTTTAGACTTGTTTATATCTTTATCATAAGGCTTCAAATTTTTATTTAAAAAGATTGAATTTAGGGTTTCAGGTGTAAACAAAGGATAACCTAGACCATTTGCAATATTAAACACCATATTTTTTCTATCAAGAGAATAATCTACAGCTTGTCTAAAATTTTTATCCTGAAACCAAACTTGTTTTTTCGGATTAACATAATACTTACCTTTTTCATCTTTTCGATTATTCATATTCATCGAAAGATACATAGTTCCTGTATCAGGACCTATATTATAAACAGTAAAATTAGAATGTTTTTCCATCTCTTTAAATCGAGCGACATTAGCACCTTGAAGGCTAATTTCATCAAGTTCTCCTCCTTCAAACTTCAAAACCTGATTATTAATATCGCCAACGATTAAATAAACCAATTTATCAAGATATGGTAACTTTTTACCTTCTTTATTAATCACATAATAATTAGGATTTCTCTCAAACACAACCCTTTGCGCAGGCACGTATTCTTTCAACCGAAACGCCCCAGATGTAACAAACTCTTTTGGGTTTGTGTTTGTAGATAAAAAGCCTTCAAAATATTCTTTTCCACGACTTACCGCCGGTTGAAATATATGCTTTGGAGCAATCGGAGAGGCTAACATTCGCAAGAAAGGAGCAAAAGGTTCAGGTGTAACAAATTTAACTGTATAATCATCAATTTTTTCCACAGTCGGAAGCTTACCATCAACTACCACAGAATCCCTCGTTGAGGTATTCCCAAACCCATCAAAAATTATATTTTGCCAAGTAAAAACAACATCATCAGCCGTAATTGGTTTACCATCAGACCATTTTACACCGTGACGAAGTTTTACAACATACTCTTTTCCATTCACAGAGAATGATTTTGCCAGTTTTGGAATCGTTTCACCAGTCACAGGGTTAGTAGTAACCAACCCGTCATACATTATTTCTGACATTTGAGCTGAAATATTATCTTTTGTATTGAACGGATTGAAAGTTTTTGGACCTTCACCAATAGTCGAAGAAACAAAAGTTCCGCCATATTTTCCAATCGGAGTTTGTGATTGCAAGTAATCTATTCCATTAATTGTAATATTTTTCGGAATAAGATAATTTGCATCAACAATTTTTGCTTTTTCTCTCAAAACAGGTTTGTCAACTGTCGGCAAATCTCTACGAATGCAAGCTTTGCCAACACCTAAAACTACTAATAAAACTAAGATAATTAAGATAACCCGTTTCATAGTTTCAGAATAACATAAAAACAAATTTTGTTTATAGCCCAACTATTGATTTTTATTTATAAGCTTCACACTTTTTATCCTTAATAAAATCCAAATTTTTTTCATAAACTACGTGAGCCGTACATAAATCTCCTCGATTTTCGTAAAAGCTTCCATCAAGTGTTTTTACAGCTCCGGCAGGTACAATTCTGTCTTTAAATACAAGAAAAGTATGCAAATCTATACCCAAAATATTTGGAGGATTACTACCATTTACATCAACTCTTATAGACGCACAAGGAGAACCTTCATTGGTGCAATTATTACGATGAGTTAATGCCGATATCAAAACTCCATCATTCAAAATAGCTTTTGAATAATTGCGAGAAGTATTGATATTCACGCCATAGGTAGTAGTTCCAATAGAACCATAAGAAATATCAGGGAAACAACCTCTCTCATTTTTACAAATTTTCAATGTTTTCATATACGGCAAAATATAATACAAAACATTATTTTCATATTCAGTTGATTGGGTATAGTCGACTAAATTCCAACTATCAACCTCTCCTTCATGTTCCTTTGCTGTAATAAATGCGTTACCTAAAGTCGAATAAACTTTATTCAAACGAGAAACAATAACTTGCTTTTTATGATTTTCGATTAAAGAAGGAAGCGTCAACGCCGCTACAACTCCTATTATGCCGAGAGTGATTAAAACCTCTGCAAGAGTGAAGGCGGCTAAGCGTCTTAAAAACAGGCGTAGACCATGATTATGAGAGGGTTTTAGGCTATTGCCCCCCCCCCGAGGAACGTGCCGTTCCATCCGCCACATAGAGCTTTGTTCAATTTTTCAAACTCTTGTGACATCAATCTCTTTTTCATAAAAATTCCTCTCTTTTTTTATTATTAACATATCTATTTTAACAAATTTTTTGATGTTTTTCAAGTAGTTGCCAAAAATTATACCCCTCACCCTACCCTCAGCACAAGGCAGACAGGGTCACACGCATCGCATAGCTCTGCGGTTCCCTTTGTCTTCCACAAGGGGTGAGGGGAAAGAAGAATGTGTTGGCGATATGAACCAAAATAGTTTTAACGATAAGGTCTATTCACTAATCACCACTCACCATTCACTTATTCATAATGATACGGACTTTTTGCGTTTAACTTTTCACTTAAAGCTGCTATTTTTACCTCTTGTCACCTACACATCCATTAACTTTTCCATCAGATAATTAATTTTTCCTTAAGAAAATTAATTTTTTAGAAAAACCGTTATATAAATATAATGTAGAGGTTTATCCTGAATTTGTTTCAGGAACTCAGATGAGTAGATTCTGAAACAAGTTCAGAATGACCAGTATGGAGAAAAGGAGAGAAAATTATGTTAAAACCATTAGGTGACAGAATTGTTATTAAAGTTATTGAAGATACTGAACAAACTTCAGGTGGCATTTTTATCCCTGACAGTGCAAAAGAAAAACCTCAAAAAGGCGAAGTTGTTGCAGTTGGTCAAGGTAAAATGAATGAAAAAGGCGAAAGAGAACCTATGGACGTTAAAGTTGGTGATACTGTTCTTTATGCTAAATATGCAGGAACTGACATCAAAATGGATGGCGTTGAATATAAAATCTTGTCTGTAAAAGACGCATTGGCAGTGATTGAATAAGAAATAGATGCTAAGAGGTTTAGATGCAGAGAGGCGTAGTCCATTTCAGTGAGCATAGCTCACGTAAAAGACTTTGCATCCAAGCTTCTAATCTTCCTTGCATCTTGTTAATAAGGAGAAATAAAAATGGCAAAACGTATAGTATTTAATGAAGAAGCTAGAAAAGCTCTTTTGAATGGTATAGATGCAGTAGCAGATGCCGTTAAGGTTACTCTTGGACCTAAAGGCAGAAACGTAATTCTTGAAAAGAAATATGGCGCACCTCAAATCGTTAACGATGGTGTTACTATTGCTAAAGAAATCGAACTTAAAGACGGTCTTGAAAACGCCGGCGCACAACTTCTAAAAGAAGTTTCTTCAAAAACAAATGATGTAGCAGGTGATGGAACAACAACTGCTTCAGTTCTTGCTCAAGCAATTGTTAGAGAAGGCTTGAAAAACTTGACTGCAGGTGCAAACCCAATGTCTATGAAACGTGGTATTGACAAAGCAGTTGAAGTTTCTGTTAAAGAAATCAAAGATATGTCAAGACCTGTTAATACAAAAGAAGAAATCGCTCAAGTTGCTGCAATTTCAGCAGGTAACAATAAAGAAATCGGCGAATTGATTGCTGAAGCAATGGAAAAAGTTGGACATGACGGTGTTATCACTGTTGAAGAAAGTAAATCTTTTGGTACAAACTTAAAAGTTGTTGAAGGTATGCAATTTGACAAAGGTTATTTGTCACCATACTTTGTTACAGACCCTGAAAGAATGGAAGCAGTATTGGAAGATGCTTACGTATTCTGTTGTAACAAGAAAATCAACTTGATTTCTGATATGGTTCCATTGTTGGAACAAGTTGCTCGTGATGGCAAATCATTGTTGTTAATCGCTGAAGATGTTGAAGGTGAAGCTCTTGCAACATTAGTTGTAAACACAATGAGAAAAGTTTTGAGAGCAGTTGCAGTAAAAGCTCCAGGATTTGGTGATAGAAGAAAAGCTATGCTTGAAGATATTGCAATCCTTACAGGTGGTGAAATGTTCACAGAAGAGCTTGGCATCAAACTTGAAAACGTAACAACTCAAATGTTAGGTAAAGCAAAACGTGTTACAGTTACTAAAGATGAAACAACAATCGTTGTTGGTGACGAAACAAAAAATGCGGTTCAAGACAGAGTTCGCCTAATCAGAAAACAAATTGAAGCATCTGATTCTGAATACGATAGAGAAAAACTTCAAGAACGTGTTGCAAAACTTTCTGGTGGCGTTGCAGTAATTGAAGTTGGTGCTGCATCAGAAGTTGAACTTAAAGAAAGAAAATTAAGAATTGAAGATGCTTTGAACGCAACTCGTGCGGCTAACGAAGAAGGTATTGTTCCTGGTGGTGGCGTTGCTCTTGTAAGAGTTCAACAAAAATTGTCTAAGATGATTGAAACAACAACATTTGGTTCTGATGACGAAAAAATAGGTTTCAAAATCTTGACTGCCGCTCTTGATGTACCTTTAAGATCAATTGCTCATAACGCAGGTGCAAAAGCTGATGTTGTAATTGATACAGTAATGTCACACGAAGCAGCATACGGATATGATGCCTTGAATGATGAATATGTTGATATGTTCAAATCAGGTATCGTTGACCCTGCTAAGGTAACTCGTTCAGCACTAGAAAACGCTGCATCAGTAGGTTCTATGTTGTTAACAACAGAAGCTGCAGTTGTAGATATTCCGGAAGAAAAACCTGAAGTTCCTGCTATGCCACAAGGTATGGGCGGTATGGGCGGATTTTAATCCGAATAAAAATAATACTTAAACTAAAAGAGCAATTTGAAAAATTCAAATTGCTCTTTTTTGCTTCCAATTATTCAAAATCAAGTCTTCCACTTTTTATAAATGGACCACCAGAACTATCATTATCAACATTCAAGTTCCCGTGTTTTCCATATGTTTGAACAGGTTCTTGAGATGTTTTTACCGGAACGAGTTTATTATTTTGAACACTAAATTTATTACCTTGCGCATCAACCAAATTTCCTTGATGAACTGTGTATTTTTGTCCACCATAATTCAATTGAACACCATCTTGTTTTAGAGCAGCCTCCATGAAACTTGGAGAAAGTTTTGAATAATCCATTTTTGATACAACTTCATTAGTTATATCTTTAATTGATTTGCCAGCATATTCTCCAGAACCATGTGCCGTTCTATCATATAAGTCTTGCTTGTAATCTGTCATAAATCTTTTGACTTCTGAGCCGGTCATAACATGCCCGTCTTTACCTTTAAATACTAAAGTAGCTTCTCCTCCGATTGAAACATATTCAGCATTCAATCCTTTTGGAATTTCATCGTTTTCACCTAATTGCAAAGCAGATTTTACGGTTTTGTCAAACTCACTTTTTGTAACATAGGTGTTTTTGCCTGCAGTTGTAACAGTAACGAGTTGTTCACCTCGTGTTCCATCATCATTTACGGCATAACGAACTTTATTTCCATCTTTATCATGTGAAATTTCTATCGCCTGTTTTTGACCATTAACCATACGATTCAGTTGTTTCCCTGTCGCTTGAGGAGCGACATCAATGTGTCCGATATTAGGTTTCAAAGACATATCAGGAGCTACTGGTTCCTTTGTAAGCTTCAAATCGCCAATTGTATTTTCATTTGCTGTTTCTCTTAACGTTTTCTGTTTTGTTTCTGCTGCAGCCTTTGTTGTTTCATTACCTCCTGTCAACAAATTTTGAATTTTTGACCAAACACTATCATCAATAGTGACAGTCCCTTTATCAACAACAAAGTTTGACTGGTAAGTTGATTTTTCATTTAATTTTGTTGAATCAGTCGTATAATTATCACCTGACTTAAAAATACTTTTTGAATTTTGAGCAGAATTCACTTCTGCAACAACTTTTTGCCAAGTTGCAGCATCTTTATTTTTGATATTTGCAGCACCGATTTTATCACGAATTGCTTGAGTTATACCTTGTCCATTGCCAATGTTAATATCAACCATAAAGCTCTCCTAAATTTTTATCTCTCTTGTATATATAAAAACAATCGGATTGCCAAATTTTCAGACAAAATTCCACTCACCTCGTACAATATCATAACATATCGCAGAGTATATCAGAGTTTGAGGCTATTTTACAATATTTACAAATCGTTACAATAAAGTCTACAAATCGAATAAAACACTCGACAAATAACGTTCTCCGGTATCAGGTAAAATTACAACGATTAATTTGTTTTTGTTTTCAGGTTTCATAGCTTGCTCAATTGCTGCAAACATCGCTGCTCCTGATGAAATACCGCATAAAATACCTTCTTCTTTTGCCAACAATCTGGCAGTATTTATTGCATCTTCATCTTTTACAGGAACAATTTTATCCACCACATTTCCATCAAAGTTTTTTGGGACAAAATTTGCACCAATACCTTGAATACCGTGTCCACTAGCTTGCCCACCTGCAAGAACTTGAGATTTAAAAGGCTCTACAGCGATAATTTTTATATCTGATTTTTTGTTTTTTAATGTTCTCCCAATACCGGAAACAGTTCCACCGGTACCAACTCCGGCAATAACGATATCAACTTTTCCATCTGTATCATTCCAAATTTCTTCAGCAGTAGTTTTTTCGTGAATTTCAGGGTTCGCAGGATTTTCAAACTGCATAGGCACAAATGAATTTTTAATTTCACTATTCAATTCAAAAGCTTTATCAACTGCACCTTTCATCCCTTTACTACCTTCTGTAAGAACTAGTTCCGCACCATAAGCCATCATTAATTTTCTGCGTTCCACACTCATTGTTTCAGGCATTGTAAAAATAACCTTATAATCTTTCACGGCACAAGCAAGAGCCAACCCGACACCCATATTACCGCTTGTAGGTTCAATAATAACAGTTTCTTTATTTATAATACCTTTTCTTTCAGCATCCTCAATCATATTCAAAGCCGGTCTGTCCTTAATGGAGCCGGCAGGATTAAAACTTTCAACTTTTGCGGCAATTTTAGCAACACAATTATCATTCAATTTATTAATTTGTACTAATGGAGTATTTCCTATTAATTCTAAAATATTTTTTGCAATTTTCATATATTTTCCCTCTTTTCGAGAAAATTATAGCATGTAAAAATAAAGTGAATAAATTATTTTGTTTTCATATTATTACAAGGAGCGGAAACGATGTAGTAATCTCATTCGTTTAATCCTCCACCTCGAAATCAAAGATTTTGTTGTACCTTTCACAAAGAGAGAGGGTAATTCTTGACATAACAAAGCAGGGTTGATAAAAATCAACCCTGCGACATCTAATTTATTCAGCTTCCGGTGGTGGAGGCGGGACTTGTCCATCTGGTCTTGGACCGTTAGGACCGAACGGAGGACAAGGGCATTTTTTATGCTCTTTTTCAAACTTCTTACGACCTTCGTCTTTCATTTTTTTCAATTCTTTCAACTGTTTTGATGTTAGAATTGATTCAAATTCTTTCATATTTTGCATTCTAAGCTCGTGCATACCACGTTTCAATGCGCCAATTTCTTTTTGCAATTGCTCTATTTGCGCTTGTTTATCACGTTCTAACAATTTTGATTTTTTCAAACCTTCAATTTCACCTTGCTTTTCGTGCAATTTAGTAATAAGAGGTTTCATTTGTTCATGTCCTTTTTTACGAATTGCTTCAGCCTTTGCTTTTTGCTCATCTGTAAGTTTCAAACGTTTTTCAAACTCTGCATTACGTTTTGCAAAATTTGGACCTTTAGGAGGTTTTTGACAATTACATGGAGCTTTTTTAGCACAATTGCATTGAGGTCTACCACAGTTGCAAGGAGCTTTTGTGTCAGCAAAACACATAGTAGCTGACGCAAACATCAATATACTTGCCATAATTAATGATTTTTTTAACATGTAACATCCTTTCTTTTATAATAAATCTTGTAGTTTAACTGCTAACTCTTTTTTAGCGTTATAAAGTCTTGACTTTATTGTCCCTACCGGACATTTTAGTTTAAATGCGGTTTCTTCATATGTATAACCGTATATTTCGCACATCATTACAACTTCTTTGAATTTTGGTTTCAAACTTTCAATCGCCATTGTAATTATTTTTTGTCTGTCATTTGTAATCACCCTCAATTCCGGAGTTGATTTTTTGTCTTTAACTGTATTCAAAACGTCATCATCCGAAGCTAAAGCATCCTGATTTCGCTTTTGAACCGATTTCAAATAATCTTTTGAAACATTTTTAGCAATAGTATTTATCCAGCTTTTAAAAGTCCCTTGTTCTTTATACTTTTCGGAATTTTTCCAGACTTTGATATATACTTCTTGCTCTAAATCTTCGTTATCCTCTTTTGTAATAAGTTTAATTATACTTTTTACATTATTTTGGTTGGTTTTAATAATTTCTTTAAAATTCATTAACTATTCCACCATTAACAACCCGTAAGAATCTACAGGAAACCCTAAATCGTCTGCACTCAATGTTGTTCCATATCTTAGAATATCAGACACATCAGAGTTTAAATTTACTACACCCAATACTGTTCCACTGAAAAGTATTGCAAATACAGCACATGCCATCTTTAGTTTTGCATAACTTTTTCTCTTTTGAACATAATATGGTCGAACTTCTTTCAACAAATCAGAAACTTTATCCATTTGCTCTTGCTCTTTTTGACATTCAGGGCAATTTTGCAAATGAGATTTCATCATTTCCTCATTTCCGAAAGTAAATATAGCTTCGTATTTGTTACATTTTTTTGTCATTTGTTTTAACCTCTATACTTGTATAACGATTAAATAAATAAAAAGTTCATTTACGAAAAAAATTTTTCGTACTATTATAACAAATGTTAACAAAAATAGCAAAAATTTTTCTTCACAGTTTTTATGTGAAGTGGAAAAAATATAAAATGGCAAATTTTCAAACAGTAAAAAATATATGCAAAAAACTTGGTGAAAACAACAAACCAACATACGTAGTAATGGCAATTGCCACTGTAAAAGGCATCTGCCGACCAACATTCACAATGATGGATAAGACAGAAAAGCCTGAAACTAAAAAATATACCGCATTAAGAGAAGGGTTAACAGAAGCTATCGCAATTCCTGTTTATTGGGCATGCGGAGAAATTGCCGGTAAGTTCGGCAAATACGTAGTTTCCAAAGACATGGATAAGAAATTTGACAAACTTGCCAAAGAAGGTAAAAAATACACTGACGAAGTTAAAGACGAGATGAAAACCGCTGCCATAAAAAAAGGTGAAAAAGGTTTAATGTTCATCGGAGTTTGTACAGCTGCATTGTTTATTATTCCAGCAGTTTGTTCTGCAATAATAAAACCGGTTATGGATGCAATGGGTATGAAAGCTCCACACGACAACAAAAAAGGAGCTAAGCCGAAAAAGCTTGACATTAAAGAAGGAGTGAAAGAAAATATTCCGCAAGCTCCACAAATTTCTCAACCTGTGAAACCAATCGAAAGACCACAAATGGCTAATCTTTACACCGCATCTAACGCATCAGGAATGAAAGTAGGTGGCGTATAATGATTTCAGTAATTTCAAAAGTTATTACAAACCCTACATTGGTAAGCGTCGCACAAAACACAAACGCATCTGTTGCTAGTGAAACGGTTTTAAAATCAGTTGGCAGACCGGGATTTATCCTAATTGATAACGATATTGACCCTGCAACAAAAAAATATGCCGCTGCAAAAGAATTTTTATATCAAGCAACTTGTTTAGCAATATATATGGCACTTGTCGGTCCTGTATTTAAAAACGGGGCATTCAAAATTGCAAAGAAATATATCTATAAAGGGGAAGAAGGTTTTAATAAATTCCACAGCATGAAAGAATACCTTGCATACCACAAACTTGCCGACAAATCTCAAACAAACAGAGTTGCTTCTCTTTCAAAAGATCACTCTCAATTCAAATTTGACCATGACAAATTAAGAGAAGATTTGATAAACAACAAAACACCGGAAAAATATTCACACATAAAAGGCGCAATTGAACTTGGTAGTACAATAGGCTCCGTACTAGGTTTGGCAATCTTAGCTCCACAAGTAAGCCACGCATTTATCCATCCGGCACTTAAATTCTTGGGAATGGAAGAAAAGAAACCTAACGAAACAAATAAACAAGCTACTCAACAATTACCTAAACATGTTGATACAAAAGCTTAATCACAAATATTGTTTTAATTGATTAGTACTCTTAATATTTTATAAACACTTTGAATTTTGCTATCGTCAATATTTTCGATATCTTTCAACAATGTTTTGCGGATATCATTTGCAGAATTTAAGTGTTCAAAAGAAATCAATTCTTCAAACGTAATATCAAAAGTTTCTAACAATGCAATTATTGTTTCAAACGACGGATAATGTTTTCCTGTCTCTAATTTACTCAATTGACGAGGCTCTATTTTCAATTTCTCAGCCAAATAATCTTGCGTATATCCTTTTTGTTTTCGCAATTCTTTAATTCGTTTTCCAAGAAGTTCTTTTTGATTACTCATTTCTTAGCTCCTTTTTCTATGCTAAACAAATAAAGAATGTTTTATAAGGAAGTTTGTATTTAGTTTTTTATAAAAAGCAGAACTTTGTGTTGACAATAATAGACAAATATAATACAATTTTAAATAAAAATAGTCGTTTAATAGGAGAAACTTCATGAAAAGATTTAATTATTTCAAATATTGGTATATAGATTTTTTAAGATACTTAAACGCAAAGACGCATAGAAGCAAAGTCTGTTTCAAAGCAGCTAGGCAGCTAAGAAGTTTCACTTCTCACTTTTCACTAAGAAAAACAGGTGCTACGCACGTAGCCCTCTGTGACAGTGTTGGTTCATACTACAGGCATTGGTGTAGAGCCTTCACTCTTGCAGAGGTCTTGGTAACTCTCGGTATCATTGGAGTTGTTGCAGCAATGACTATGCCAAGTTTAATTGTGAATTATCAAAAACAACAAACTGTAACCAGATTAAAAAAAAGCTATAACATCTTATATCAAACCCTTGTTAGAAATGAAGCCGATGACAATGATATTATTATTGATGCTTCCGCTCCAACTATTCAAACTTCTATAGATTACGTTGAAACTTACCTTACTCCCTATATGCAAATTATAAAAAAATGCGGAACTGGCACAACCGGAGAATGTGAATTTAATGCCAAAGGACTAAACGGTTCAACTATGAGCGAAATAGAAAATTGTAACAATACAAGTACAAAAATTTTCTTGAATGATGGAGTTGAAATAATGCCGTGCATAACAACAAATGCTAATTACATGCAATTTTACATCGACATAAACGGCAATAAGAAACCTAATGTTGTAGGCAAAGATGTATTTGCGTTTGAATACGCACTAAAAACAGACAATTCTCATTATAAGAAGCTATTTCCAAGATTTAACTATGATACTGTAGAAGACCATATTGCAGACCAAGAAAACAGATGTAATAAAAATCAAAATGGTTTAGCTTGCGCATCATTAATTATGGTTGACGGTTGGCAGATGAAAAAATACTATCCGTGGTAAAACATACAAAATATTAATAGCAGAGATTGCGCAACAAGTGCGCAATAACATGTTTTGGTAAAAAAAGTCCTCTCTCTTGGGAGACACAAGTTCGAGCCGGTGCAACATAGTGAGCCGTGCGAGACTGCGTGTCGAATGGCTGAGAGCAAGCGTTCGAGTGAAACGAGTTACGCAGGCGAGAGAGGGTTAAGTCATGAATTGATAAATTTTGAACCCTCTCCCGAATTTCTAAGTTCGTCACAACTTACTAAGCCCCCCCCATTCACTTTTCACTAAAACCAACCGATGCTAAGCACTTAGCTTACATATCAATCGTTGACAAATATTCAATAGATCTGTTAGAAATCAATTCAGCTTTCAGTTTCTTATTTTTACGCTCTTTTTTAGGCAACTCTATTGGCGTAACTATTCCCCAATTTGAATTTATTGGCTGAAATTTATCATGTTTTTCATCACTAATATATTGGGTTAATGCTCCCAACATCGTTTCTTTCGGTAAAACGAGCAAATTTTCTCCAGTCAATAATTTTGACATATTTATGCCAGCCAACATGCCTGTTGCAATAGATTCTGTATAACCTTCTGTACCGGTTAACTGTCCGGCAAAGAACAAATCTTTCCTTGCTCTTGATTGCAAGGTCGGATTTAAAACTTTCGGTGAATTTATAAATGTGTTTCTGTGCATTACGCCATATCGAATAATATTAACATTTTCTAAACCAGGAATTGACTGCAACAACTCTTTTTGCGCACCCCATTTTAGATTTGTTTGGAAACCAACCAAATTGTATAAAGTTTTTGCTGAATTGTCTTGTCTCAATTGAACCACTGCATAATTCTTTTCACCTGTTCTTTTGTCTATCAAACCAACCGGTTTCATCGGTCCAAATCTCAACGTATCAACTCCTCGAGATGCCAAAACCTCAATTGGCAAACAACTTTCAAAGAATTTTGCATTCTTTTCAAATTCTTTCAACTCGATTTTTGGAGCGTTAATCAAAATATCATAAAACTTTTCGTACTCCTCTTTATTCATCGGACAATTGATATAAGAGGCTTCCCCTTTGTCATAACGGCTTGCATAAAAAGCTTTATCAAAATTTATACTGTCCTTTTCAACAATCGGCGCAATAGCATCAAAAAAATGTAAATGTTCGCTTTGCGTAAAATCTTTTATAGAATTTGCCAAACTTTCAGAAGTCAAAGGACCTGATGCCATAATCGTATATCCGTCAGGAATTTCCAAAACTTCTTGATTTAGAATAGTTATATTTTCGTCGTTTTTAATCCTATCTGTTACTGTTTGAGAAAAGAGTTCTCTATCAATCGCAAGCGCATTTCCGGCAGGAACCGAACATTTACGTGCAATTTTAATCAATTCTCCACCAAGTATTTCCATCTCTTTTTTCAACAAACCAGATGCGTTTGAACAATCAGATGCACCCAAGCTATTTGAGCAGACAAACTCTGCAAATTTAGCAGTTTTATGCGCTCCTGTTGATTTTTCAGGTCGCATTTCGTACAAATTAATTTTTATTCCTCGTTTGGCAAGCTGTAAAGCAGCTTCCGAACCGGCAAGTCCGGCACCTATAACATTTACTACCATAAAATCAGCTTATCTCGGATAAAAAGAGATGTCAATTTTTCGATTTTACAAAATGTTTTTTATTTACAAATAGAGTATTTTAAACAATTTTGTAACATTTTTGTTATGTTTGTAGTAAATAACTTGCAAAAAAAATAAATATTAAGTATAATAATTACACTTAATACATTTATAACCTTAATTTTTCTTAAAATTTATACAGAAAAAAGCAATAAGTGTAATTTATAAGTTTTATAAATATATGTGTAGTCATGAAAATTTAAAGTAGGGACATGTCAATAAAAGCAATCAATTCAGCAATCGGTGCGCAAAAACACCAAAAACTTAATGAGCAAAAACAAAACAATCAAACTTCTTTTACAGGAAGTTTTAACCCTGTTGTTACAGTTATGGATGCGATTGATAAAGGTGGTTTTGCTGCATCATTTATTGCACAAGACGGTATTGGCATGGTTGCTCCTAGAATTTATGAAGGCTTGAACCGTAACAGACAAAAGGATGAAAACGGTAAAAAAACAGGACCTTTGAACTGGGAATTTGCAAGACGTGAAGGTATTCGTGAAATTTTGAGTGGTCCTAGTGCGTTCTTAATTCCAATGGGAATTCTTACTGTTTTGAAAAAGACATCAGGAACTGCAAATAATGTTCACGTGGATCATATCAATGTTTTGGGTGAAAATTTTGCATCTTACGCATCAAAAAATCCTTCTCAATTAAAAAACACTAATGAGTTCAAAAAAGGTTATTATTCTCAAGTATTTGAAAATGTTTTGAACAACTCTACTGATAAACAGTTTGATGTAAAGGCAAAAGCAGAACATTTTGCAAACAAACTTGTTGAAGTTGAATCAAAACGTGCAGGTAAAGATAAAAAAGCTGCCAACCAACTTCAAGGTGAATTAGTTGAAGAATACATGAAACTTCGAAAACAATATGCTGCTCCATCAAGCGATGAAATGGGTGTATTGCTTAAACCAGAAGGTAAAGACAAAGTTGTTGGTTCTAATATCAAACGTTTAATCCAAAGTTTGGGCGATTATACCGGTGATGTTCTTGATAAAACAAATAAATATCTAAACAAACAATCCGGTCACACTGTTGAAGAATTGGCATCTGACGGTTCATTAACAAAATTTGTAAACAACTTCAATCTTCATAGAAAAGGCACTCGTGTTCTTTCTAACTTCGGAATGTGGGGAGCTGTAGTTGCATTCTACACACTTATTCCAAAATTATACAATATGGGACTTAAACACGATCCTGGCTTGAAGGGGCTTGAAGAAGAAACTTCTAAACAAGCAGAAAAAAAACAAGATAAAAATGTAGCTTTCACTGGAGGTTTGGCTTCAAGCATCGGTAAACAAGCTTCTAAAGACGGTGTTTTGGGCAAAGTATTTAGTAAGTTTGAATTTAATGGTGCATCAATGTCTGTTCCTGGAATGCTTACATTATTATTTGGATTTTGCTTACCACCAAGATATACAAATGCCAAAAGCGATAAAGAACGTAAAGAAATCTTAGTTCGTGATATTTCAAGCTTCACTGCAATCTTGTTTGCTGCAAAAGCTATGGCTAGAGGTTTCTCTGATGCGTTTGCAAGAATTTCAGGACTTGCACTTAATGCAAAACCAGAAGATCACAACAAGAGTATTTTCCACAAAATTAAAAATTACTTTACTGCAGGTGCCGGTATTGACGTATTAACAAGCGAACAAATTGTTTCTAAATATAGTAATATTGAAGATTATAAAAATGGCATCAACGGGTTCTTCAATTTCTTAGAAGAAAACGGTGGAGATGTGAAAAAAGTTCTTAATATTGATAAAGGCGTAAAAGAACAAGCCGAAACAATTATCAAAGATTTCAATGGTAAATCGTTGAAAGACGCAACACTGGAAGAAATTCACGCTGCATTTGAAAAAGCTAAGGGTTCAGAAGCTCTTGAAAACATTTACACAGTATTCAAATCGAAAGACAACAAATTTATCAATAGAGCAAAAACATTCAACAGTGCATTCGGATTTGCATCAACACTTGTTTTAGTTCCTGCATTTATGATGTGGCTTGCTAGATATTGCGAAAACATGACTAAAAAAGCTATCGCAAAAGAAAAAGAACAAAAAGCATTAGCTAGTGCAAATGAACCAGCTCCAATTGCTCAAAATCCAAAACCACAAGCTGTTTCAGCAACAGCTAAACAACCGACAATGGCAGGATTTCTAAACAAATAGCATTATGACAACAACATTTTTATAAACAAATATTGTTGCAAATGACTGATTTGGTGCATATTGTTATTCTTTTACGTGGTCTAGTGCCATTTCCAAAATAACTTTTACATGCTCATCAATCAATGAATAATAAACATTTTTCCCCTGCTTTTCAGCTTTAACCAATTTTGCAGTACGTAAAATTTTTAACTGATGCGACACCGCAGATTTAGTCATATTAAGCAATACCGCTAAATCATTTACACACAATTCAGCTTCCTCTAATGCCCAAAGCAACCTAATTCTCGTGCTATCACCCATTACTTTAAAAAAATCAGATAGGGCATAAAGTTCAGTTAAATCGGGCATATCAGGAGAGATTTTTTCGACAATCTCAGGATTTATTGCTTCGCAGTCTGTTTTTCTTATTTCCATACTTATATTATAGTTTAATAGTTGTTCAATTGTCAAACTTTTGTAACAATAATCATCCTACATATTGACAATTGAATAGTTGTTCAATTATAATACTAATAGAAACATTAATGAGGATAAAATCATGTGCGAACACGAACTCAACCATGAAGAAGAAAATGAAAATGGCATAGTAATAAGAATTACAATTGCTACTTTAATTTTCATTGCCGTAATTTTATTGCACCCAACTGGGTTAAGCAGATTTTTTATCTACATGTCTGCATATCTAATAGTTGGAGTTGATATTGTTTTAAGAGCAATAAAAAACATATTTAAAGGTGAAATCTTTGATGAAAACTTTCTTATGGCAATAGCCACGGTTGGCGCTATTTGTATTGGCGAATACCCCGAAGCGGTCATGGTTATGCTACTTTATCAGATAGGTGAAAAATTACAAGACAACGCAGTTGAAAAATCAAAACAATCAATATCTTCACTAATGAACATTCGACCTGATTACGCAAACGTTGAAATTAACGGAGAATTAATCAAAAAAAATCCAGAAAACGTAAAAATCGGTGACATAATAAAAGTTAAAGCAGGTGAAAAAATTCCACTAGATGGCAAAATTATTGACGGAGAAGCTTCTATCGACACATCCGCACTTACAGGCGAAAGTGTTCCTCGCACAGTCAAAATTTGCGATAAAGCAGTGAGTGGTTGCATAAATACAAATGGAGTTTTGACAATCAAAGTTGAAAAAGAATTTGGACAATCAACTGTTTCCAAAATTCTTGAACTTGTTGAACACGCAAGCTCTAAAAAAGCAAAAGCCGAAAACTTTATAACAAAATTTGCAAGATATTACACACCAATTGTAGTTTTTGGCGCAATCGCACTTGCTGCAATTCCACCATTACTTTTCGACGCACAATTCAGCATTTGGTTTCAACGAGCATTGACCTTCCTTGTAATCTCTTGCCCTTGCGCACTAGTAATTTCAGTACCTTTAGGATTTTTTGCAGGAATTGGAGGAGCATCAAAATCAGGTATTTTAATTAAAGGAGCTTGCTATATTGAAGCTCTTTCCAGACCTTATTCCGTTGTATTTGACAAAACGGGAACTTTAACAAAAGGGACATTCAAAGTTACCAAAATCCAACCGGTTGAAAAAATTCCCGCTGATGAATTGTTGAAATACGCAGCATACGCAGAAAATTATTCAACGCACCCGATAGCAACATCTTTAAAAGAAACTTATGGTAGAAATATCGACACATCTTTAATCGGAAATGTTGAAGAAATATCCGGCAATGGGATAAAAGCTCAAATCGATAATTCAGAAATTCTTGTTGGAAATAACAAATTGATGACGAAATTCGGCATCAATTACATCTCACAACAAAACACAGGAACTGTTATATACGTTGCAAAAAACAATGAATTTGTTGGTTCTATCACAATTTCTGATGAGTTAAAAACAGATTCTAAAGCAACAATTAAAAACCTCAATAAGAAACAAATTAAAACAGTAATGTTAACTGGCGACAACTCAATTCCGGCAGAATACATCGCAAAAGAATTGGATATTCCAAAAATTTACTCAGAACTCTTACCCGCACAAAAAGTAGAGAAATTAGAAGAATTGATTTCTACACAAAAAGGAAGTGTAATCTTTGTCGGAGATGGAATTAATGATGCACCTGTTTTAACAAGAGCAGATGTCGGAATTGCAATGGGCGGATTAGGCTCTGATGCGGCAATTGAGGCAGCTGACGTTGTGATTATGAACGACAATCCGTCAAAAGTTGTGAGTGCAATAAAAATTGCACAAAAAACGATGCAAATAGTTAAAGAAAACATCATTTTTGCACTCGGGATAAAAATCCTATTTTTAATATTAGGAGCATTTGGAGTAATCACAATGTGGGGTGCTGTTTTTGCCGATGTTGGGGTAACACTAATTGCAGTTCTCAACTCATTAAGAGCATTGAAATGAAATTCCAAACTTCATTATGTGTCCTGTGTAATTGAGTAACATAACTTGATATTGGTAATTTTGCATTAATATTGAAAAATTTCTAACAAAAAAAATCCTCCCTTTTAAGAGAGGATTTTTTTTAAGAACTAATCTTCAATTAACGCATTGATATCTGCAACCATTGCATCTGGATCGAAACCATGAACTTTTGCGCCTGCTTCTAGGTTTTCAAAATGCGCAGCTGCACATCCAATACAACCCAAACCGTATTTTTGGAACACTGCAACGCTTTCAGGGCAAATTTGTACGATTTCCATAATGTTCATATCTTTTGAAATTTTTTGTGCCATAATATTTCTCCTTTTATTGACTTTACTCGTTCTGTAATTAAATACATTATACAATAAAAAAGAAGGATGTGTATATTATGGAATTTCTAAAAAAATTGTTCAATGATGATGAAGAAAAAATTATCGGACTTTGCGGATTTAAGAAAAAAACACCGAAAATCTATAGTTTTACCCCAACATTTAATGCAACAAAACTTATTTATAACACTAATACAAAAAACAATTTTTTACTTTCTTAGCCTAAGCAATATAAATTGCAACCTTTTTGAGGGTCACCCAATGCGTTTGCAGCAACCCTTGTATCAGGTCTGTTTGGATTTGCTTCACCAAAATTGAAAGTATTCTTTATAAAATTATTTCCGGCATAATTGGTACGATAAAGGTTTGTACTTCCTTGCGATGGGCGAACAACACCAATTCCAAATAGCTTTTGTATTCCCATAGTAAATTACCCCATAATTTCCCTGTATTTATATAAAGTAATTTATGTAAAAGAAATTGTCAAAATATTAGAATATATTACAAAACATTAAGCAAGCAGATCCAAATTGTTTGCTTGCGCACCACCAGCGGTTCTTGGATGGTTTAAATTAAAAGTTTCATTTGTTTGTTGAGCAAAAAGCCCAGAATTAAACGGATTATTTTCGGTTCTGTTCTGACGATTGTTCTCAAACAGTTGTACCGGATTAACCTTAAAAATATTATTCGGTTGTACTCTATCAATACCGTTTATCATAATTACTCCTTACTAATTATAAAACCTGAAAAGTTAAACAATTTCAGGTTTCATAAAAATCTTTACAATTTTAACAATTAAGGCAAACAATCCCAGTAACTTTTTCCGCTATCATCCGGACATTTGTTGGCAACTGCATAAGATGTACAAGCGAAACCGTTATCTCCAGCCTTTGATGACTTTGAACAAACTCCATCTGTCCATTGAAAATACTCGTCACATTTTTCTTCATTCGTGCAGTCTCGCCACTGGCTTTGCCAGTAAGAAAGTCTACAATCATCCATAAGTATTCTAAAAAAGAATAAATCATGCCCAAACGCATTCGGACCTTTGTTAACCCCATTAATATCTACACTTATCGAATTACCTACAGAATAATTTGTGCAAAAAGAAAATGTTATTCCATCAGGAGTAACTATATAATTATAAGAACCCTGATTCGCTGCTCTATCAAAGCAATTCGGATGTATCACAGAAGTTGTGTTTTCTAAAGAATAAGTTTTGAAATTACCTTTGTAACTTATACCATTTGAGCGCAAAGAGCCTGAATTTACACTCTTTAACTTGTCAAAGATATAATCATTTAAACTTTGAGCATTAGTTGCATCACAACGCCCATATTCTATAGGTAAATCATAAGTAGCTTGTGCCAACATTGAATAAGCCTTTTTAAATCTCGTTTCATACTCTTTATGCTTATATTTAGAAATAAGTGTAGGTATTGTCATTGCCACAACTACCCCAATAATTCCTAAAGTTATCAAAACTTCTGCAAGTGTAAATCCATTATTTCGATTTTTATAGCCCCTCATAAATATCACCTTTTATTCAAACAATTATTATTACATATCACCATTATGTATTATTTATTACCTTTTGTCAACTATATCTATATTTGTATGGTTACAAAGACGCATTTGTTTGGATATAAGTAATGAAAAGGGAGACAAGATGGTTTCAAAAAAGCAACTACTCGGAATGAGGATAAAAGAATTTAGAGAAAAGAGGAAATTCACTCAGGATAAACTGGCAGAAATTGTCGGAATTGATCCAAAACACTTGAGTAGAATAGAAAACGGGCGAAATTATCCGTCATTTGAAACACTTGAAAAAATCCTAGACAGTCTTGAAATATCTTATGAAGATATTTTTAAATATTCTCATTTCTTAGATAAAAAATTTCTCATTGAGAATATTGAGAAAAAACTACCAACACTTGACAATGAGAAATTAAAATTTATATACAAAATGATTAACGAACTATAGGTTATTGATCACTTTCGTGATGATCATTATCTTTCATTAACTTTGCAAAATCAGAAGGCTTGATGCTTTGAACGAATTTTTTGAACTCTTGCGCTTCTTCTTCGTCTTTTGCGGAATCAGTTGAAACTGAACCATTTGAGATTACGTTTGCCGTAACAAAAATTGGAGCATCAACTCTTATTGCAACAGCAATTGCATCTGACGGGCGAGAATCGATTTCCAAAGTTTCGCCATTATCATTTACTAAGAATAAAGTCGCATAATATGTATCTTTTTCTACATCATTAATCTCAACTTTATCAAGCGTATAACCTGTTTTTTCAATAATATTTATAATCAAATCGTGTGTCATTGGTCGTGCAACAGAAAGATTTTCAATTTTTCTAATAATTGCACTGGCTTCAGCTGACCCAATCCAAATTGGCAAAGCCTTTCTATTTTCTTTATCGTGAAGAACTACGATTGGAGAACCCGTTCTTGTATCAAGGGCAATGCCCATAACTTTCATTTCAATCATTTTACTTGCTACCTTTCAGTAATGCTATTGTACTCTATTTAGCACCAATCGTCAAGAATATAGCAAAAAATAAAAAAGTCTTTACGAAATAAAATATTTATGTTAATATGAATTTATGCACATGTCGCAGTTTTATGATTGCGAAAATTGAATAAAGAATTGGAGTAGTGGCCGAGTGGCTGAAGGCGGCACCCTGCTAAGGTGTTATGTGGGTATAACCTGCATCCAGGGTTCAAATCCCTGCTGCTCCGTATTAAAAGTCCGATGACCAAATGGTTAGCGGACTTTTATTTTGCAATAATGACATATTTTACACATATTACAAAAACTCTTTCGGAATATGCTTAAACTCATTTCGAATTTCCTGACCTTGATCTAAGTAGGCTTTTTTGGCAGCCGCACCAGCTTTATTTGCCCTTATTTCAATATAATTCTTTCGATATCTTTTGTAATCAACTTCATTTGAAACATAAGTATCCAAAGATTTAGTATAGTTATTCGCTTCTTTCTGTAATTTTTTACTTTCTATTGGACCGTACAAACATCCTAAATGCTCCATATACTCACCTCTCTTACCACCATTTCTGGCATCAAGAAAAAACTGCCAACCATGTTCTACTTCATGACGAGAAGTTGATGCGAATTGAGCTTTTGAATTGAATGGATACAATTTATTAAAAAGAATTTCTCCATTTGTAAACAAACCCATTAAAGTTTCTGAAAAATCTTTTGTCAAATAATCCGTATTAATAGAATAATCTAAATAATTAATATTTCTGTCACGTAGAAATCTTTGAGTTACAGAAACTTTAAAATCTTCCAAATCCATCATTCTAAACCCTAAAAAGCTATCATTTTGGGGGGCTTTTGCATTATCTGCAACAACCAAATTATCTATAACATCATTGTTTTTATCAACAACAAATGATATCATTTTAGGATTTCTTTTTTTTATTTTACCATTAACTATCTGCGGAAATTCCTTTAATTCATGATAATGATCCCCTTCAAGGTTTTTCAAGTTTTCAATTGTGGCTATAGATACCGTTTTTTGCCCGTTATAAATATTTTCTGCAATAAAATCAGTTTGAACCCTATCTTTATTCCATAAAGTTGTTCTTACACCCAAATTTGCACATTGTTTTTGATATTTCTTATAAACATCTACCAATTTGCGTTCCAAAGAGAATTCTTTTACTGTCTTTACATCTACATACTCTCTATCACCGACAATTCCATCATTGTAAGAATAAATTCTATTTTTTAAAGGCTTACCATTTATATTAAATGCTCGCTCTGTAATTCTTCCCAAACTATCTCTAAAAGTAGTAATTTTTCCAAAAGGCTTTCCTTTTTTTCCAATTATCACTTCATCAACAGTATATGGAGTTGCTTTATTCAAACGAATTACTCCACCATAATAATCAACAAACTTTTGAGTCGTTTTTGACATCAGATAGTTTTGAACTTTCATAATATGAATAAAAAACCCTAAAAATATTTTTTGCGTGTTTATAATATAATTAAAGAAAAAAGGAAGAAGGATAAAATGTTTATATTAGAAGCCCCATATATTTCAGACTTAATGCTAAAAACTTTAGAAAAAAATCAATTTGATGTACTTTCAAACGAAATAGCAAAAAATTATTCATCCAAATATAAATTAAATTTAATTGACGAAAACACCGCAAAAAATTGTTCGAAAGTTTATTCAAACTCAGAAAACTCTATTAACTGGGTTCTAAATAATTTTCAAAATACTGATTTAGCAAGATTAATCAATCTTTGCAAAAACAAGTTTGAATTTAGAAAAGGGATTAAATCGATTTATCCAAACTTCTTTTTTAAAGAAATTACTCTTGAAGAAATAAACTCAATAGACATTTCAAATTTTCCGGAGCAATTTATCATTAAACCAACTGTAGGATTTTTGAGTATGGGAGTTCACAAAGTTTCTTCTCATTCTGAATGGAAAACCACAGTAAACACAATAAACAAAGAAGTTGAACAGTTTGCACAAAATTTTCCCAAAGAAGTTTTAAGTTCATCAAGTTTTATAGTTGAAGAAATAATTCAAGGTGAAGAATTTGCAATAGATGCTTACTTTGACAAAAACGGTACTCCTGTTATCCTAAACATCTTCCAACATCCGTTCGTAAGCGAAGATGACGTTAGCGACAGAGCTTACATTTCATCAGGAAAAGTTATAAAAGAAAACCTTAAAACTTTTGAAAAGATGTTAGGAGAAATCGGCAAAACATTAAGTATCAAAAACTTTCCAATGCACATTGAGGTCATAAAAACAGATGATACAACAATTGTTCCGGTAGAAATTAACCCTATGAGATTTGCCGGTTGGTGTACAACTGATTTAGCATATTATGCTTATGGAATAAATATTTATGAATATTTCAACAACGACCTAAAACCTGATTGGGATAAAATTCTTGCAGATAAACAAGATAAAATCTATTACTTTGCAATGGCAGAAACGCCTACTGACATAGATAAATTTTCTATAAAATTCGATTATCCTGCTTTAGAAAAATTTTTCTACAAAGTTTTAGATTTTAGAAAAATAGATTATAGAGAAAAACCTCTATTTGCAGTTATTTTTGGAGAAGCTAAAGACAAATCCGAAATTACAAAAATTTTGGAAATGGATGTGCATGACTTTGTACTAAATACGTAGCACCAAGTTCAGGGTGACTAATTTTTTCTCGTCATACTGAGGACAATAGTCCTAAGTATCGCATGATTGGTAAAATTATATCAGCATTGCGATCTTTCGCTATCGCTCAAGATGTCGTTCAGCTAAATGAAACTGTCATTGCTGTAATGACATATAAAAAAAGACATCACAGATTAATTCCGTGACGTCTTTTTATCATCATATTCTAACTAAACAATTACTTTAACCCAGCCTTCAGGACCTTGAATTTTACCAAACTGAATTCCTGTTAAGGTATCATACAATTTCTTAGAAACCGGTCCCATACCGTGTTGAGAGTTTGCGAAAACGATTTCCTTACCGTGATCGTTAACTTTTCCAACCGGAGAAATTACGGCAGCAGTACCGCATAAACCGCACTCTACAAAATCGCCCAACTCAGACAAATAAACTTCTCTTTCTTCTGTTTCATACCCCAAATCTTTTGCCAAAGCCATCAATGATCTTCGTGTGATTGACGGTAAAATACTTGGTGATTTTGGAGTAACAACCTTATTGTCTTTTGTTACAAAGAAGAAGTTTGCACCACCTGTTTCTTCAACTTTTGTACGAGTTTGAGGATCTAAATACATATTTTCATTAAATCCTTCTTCATGCGCTTTTACTATCGGATACAAACTCATAGCATAATTTAAACCGGCTTTAATATGACCAGTTCCGTGAGGAGCTGAACGGTCATAGTCACTAACTTTTAGTACAATTGAGTTTGAACCCCCGTTTTTGAAATAAGGTCCTACAGGTGAAACAAAAATTCTAAATTGATATTCAGTCGCAGGTTTAACCCCCATTACTGCACCAGTTGCAAACAATACAGGTCTAATATACAACGCAGCACCTGTTCCGAACGGCGGAACATATTCAAGATTAGCTTTTACAACTTGTTCTACCGCATCAACAAATCTTTCAACAGGAAATGGAGAAATTTCCAAACGAGTAGCAGTATCAACCATTCTCTTTGCATTCATGTCAGGTCTGAATACTACAACATGCCCATCTTCTGTGGTATATGCTTTCATACCTTCAAAGCATGTTTGACAATAATGGATTACGCCAGCACACTCACTAATCGCAACAGTTGCATCATCAGTAATACAACCTTCATCCCATTTTCCATCTTTAAAGTTTGAAACGTATCTTTTATCTGTTTTGTAATAACCAAAACCTAAATTTGCCCAGTCAATATTTTTCTTTTCCATGTGTAACCACTCTTTCTTTTTCCTCATGGTAGAAAAATTTTATTGATATGTCAAATTTTTAACTAGTTTTTAAAATTTTTCGTTACATGTATAGCTTTTTTATTATATGTGTAGTATATTGTTGGTAGGTGTTTAGAAAAAATTAATATACCAGTAAATATAGGAGGGAAAATTAATGGAGTTATCACTGGACAAAAAAGTTTATCCGGCGACAGATTTCGTGTCGGGAAAATGGCAACAGGAAATCAATGTAAGGGACTTTATTCAAAAAAACTACACGCCTTATGAAGGTGATGCAAGTTTCTTGGCAGAACCGACAGAAGCAACAACAAAATTGTGGCAGGAATGCTGTGATTTACTAAAAAAAGAACGTGACAACGGCGGAGTTCTTGACATGGATACAAAAGTTGTATCTACAATAACTTCTCACGGCGCAGGTTATATCGACAAATCTTTAGAAACAATCGTAGGATTGCAAACAGATGCACCTCTAAAACGTTCTATGCAGCCTTTTGGCGGAATTAGAATGGCAGAAACATCTTGCAAATCTTATGGATACGAAGTTGATCCGGAAGTTTCAGAAATCTTTACAAAATATAGAAAAACACACAATCAAGGCGTATTCGATGTTTATACACCTGAAATGAAAGCAGCTAGACACTCTGCAATCATCACAGGTTTGCCTGACGCATACGGCAGAGGAAGAATTATCGGTGACTACAGACGTGTTGCTCTTTACGGTATCAACAGACTTATTGAAGATAAACAAGAACAATTCAAATCTCTTGAAGGTGAAATGACACCTGACAGAATACAGTTAAGAGAAGAAATCGCAGACCAAATCAAAGCATTGAAAGAAATGATTGAACTGGGTAAAATCTACGGTTTTGATATTTCTCAACCTGCAAGAAATGCAAAAGAAGCAGTTCAATGGTTGTATTTTGGTTATCTTTCAGCGGTTAAAGAGCAAAATGGTGCTGCAATGAGTATCGGCAGAACTTCAACTTTCTTAGATATTTATATTGAAAGAGATTTGAAAGAAGGAGTTTTGACAGAAGCTGAAGCACAAGAATTAATCGATCATTTCATTATGAAATTAAGATTAGTAAAATTTGCCAGAACACCTGAATACAATGAATTGTTCTCAGGCGATCCTACTTGGGTAACAGAATCAATCGGTGGTATGGGCATTGACGGAAGAACACTTGTTACAAAAAACTCTTTCAGATACTTACACACACTTGAAAACTTAGGCACAGCACCTGAACCGAACCTAACAGTTTTATGGTCAAAAAGATTGCCACACAATTTCAAACAATATTGCGCACATATTTCAATTACCACTTCGTCTATTCAGTACGAAAACGACGATATGATGAGAGTTACACACGGAGATGACTACGCAATCGCATGTTGCGTATCTTCAATGGTTGTTGGTAAGGAAATGCAATTCTTCGGTGCAAGAGCTAACCTTGCAAAATGTTTGCTTTACGCAATTAACGGCGGTATTGACGAAAGATTAAAAACACAAGTTGGTCCAAAATACAGACCAATTACGTCAGAATACCTAAATTATGACGAAGTAATGGACAAATATAACGATATGATGGAATGGCTTGCGGGCTTGTACGTAAACACATTGAACGTAATTCATTATATGCACGACAAATACTGTTACGAAAAAGCACAAATGGCACTTCACGACAGAAATGTAAAACGTTACTTTGCAACAGGTATTGCAGGACTTTCTGTTGTTGCAGACTCTCTTTCTGCAATCAAATATGCAAAAGTTAAAGCAATTCGTGATGATGACGGAATTGTTGTTGATTACGAAGTTGAGGGCGATTATCCAAAATATGGTAACAACGACGATAGAGTAGACCAAATAGCAGTTGATTTGGTAAGAAACTTTATGTCTAAAATCAGAAAACATTACACATACAGAAACTCAATTCCAACAATGTCTATTTTGACAATAACATCAAATGTTGTTTACGGAAAGAAAACCGGAAACACACCTGACGGAAGAAAAGCAGGAATTCCTCTTGCTCCGGGTGCAAATCCAATGCACGGCAGAGATTTAAACGGAGCTGCAGCCTCACTTGCTTCAGTTGCAAAATTACCGTTTGACGATGCTCAAGACGGAATTTCTAACACATTCTCAATCATTCCAAATGCTTTAGGTAAAGACGAAATCTTTATGGGCGATTTGAACATAAGTCTTGATTGCGGATGCGCTGAGTAAAATCCTTCATGTCCTCCCTTGACGGGAGGACCGAAATCTTTGATTTCGAGGAGGGTGAAAATTAACACAGAAAGGAAAAATATCATGCCTACAACAATGCAGGAAGAAAATTTAATAAACTTAATTGACGGCTACGTAGAAAAAGGTGGTCACCATTTGAACGTAAATGTGTTCAACAGAGAAACTTTGCTTGATGCACAAGCACATCCTGAAAAATACCCACAATTAACAGTGAGAGTATCCGGATATGCAGTTAATTTCATTAAATTAACAAAAGAGCAGCAAGACGACGTAATCTCAAGAACCTTCCATAAAGAACTATAAAGCTATATATGTCCTCCCTATTGAAGGAGGATTTAGGTGGGTGCTTCCCCGTAAGGGCGAAATATTAAATAATTGTAGGTTGGGTTTTCAACCTAACAACGTAACTATAAATAGTATGGCGGGATACCTATCCCGCCACTTACATTCAAAAAATCATGACAATTAAAGGAAATATACATTCAATAGAAAGTTGCGGAACAGTCGACGGGCCTGGAATTAGGTTTGTAATTTTTATGCAAGGTTGTCCTATGCGTTGCCAATATTGCCACAACCCCGATAGCTGGACAACAAATGCTAACAAACTTATGACAGTCGATGAGATAATGCAAAAATACGACGGTGTAAAAGAGTTTGTGCAATCTGGCGGAATTACCGTAACCGGTGGCGAGCCACTGCTTCAAATCAATTTTGTTACAGAATTGTTCAAAGCAGCAAAATCAAAAAATATTCACACGGCACTTGATACGTCTGGAATTACATTCAATCCACAAAACACTGAAACAATCGACGAACTCTTAAAATACACTGATTTAGTTTTGTTGGATATCAAGCACATAAACAACGAAGAACATAAAAAATTAACCGGATGTTCTAACCAAAATATCCTAAAATTTGCGCAATACTTATCTGAAAAAGGTATTCCAATGTGGATTAGGCACGTTGTTGTTAAAGACATAACTTTGAACGAAGAATATCTGACAGAATTAGGGAAATTTATAAAAACGTTAAAAACCGTAAAAGCCCTTGATGTATTGCCATACCACGACATGGCAATCCCCAAATACGAGGCATTGAATATAAGTTACCCATTAAAAAACACCCCGCCAACCACCAAACAACAAGCCATCTGGGCAAGAGATGTGATTATTAACGCAATGAAAAAAGAATCGAACTTATAAATTTCCTCCCTTATGAGACTCTGCCGAACAAAAGGTGACTAAATGTCACGTTTTGTGAGAGGTGATGCAAGGTTTGTGCTAATTTCACACTGCCAACAAAACCTTACTTACAACAACCGCCACAACAAGAAGAATTGTCGAATTTGTCTTTATTGGCAATACAAATTTCGCACTTGTCACGCATTTTTCCACTTTCAGAAAAATATTTATAACTTTGAACCCATTTCGGTTCTTTGCAAGAACAGTTTTCCATAAAGGTTAGAAAATTCACAAACTTTTCTAAAACATCTTTTGGCATAGAATATTCAATATTTTTTGCACTTTCATCAACTTTTTCAGGTTCTACAAGAAGAACTTTTTCAAGAAAGTTTGAAATCGTTTTGTGTCGATTAATCTTTTCTTCCGCCTTTTTCTTACCTTTTGATGTAATAGTTATAATTCCATAAGGTACGTAATTGATAAACCCTCTTTCTGCAAGAGTTTTTACCGCATCGGAAGTCGCAGGACCACCTATTTTCAGGTAATTTGACACATCTTTAACCCTTGCCGCCTGATTAACTTTTACAATCTCATAAATCGCAAGTAAATATTTTTCCAAACTTTCAGACAATTCGTTTTTCATAAGTTTAAAATAGCATAAAATGAGATCTAGCACAATATTTTCTATGTCGTAGTGATGCAACGGAATAAAAAAACAAATACCAAAAAGCATTGCTTTTACGATATTTTTACAATAAAATCAATTAGGGATTACTTTATGTCTCCTACCCGCCGACACACAATTTACGAAGAATATGGTCGGAAAGGGGGTGAGAATGTGGATACTCGGTCAATAATAGAAATTGCAGTGCAACTATTAGTCATCTGCACCGCAATTCTAAAAATTTACTTAGTTTTCGCTTCATAAGGTACGAAGTAGACCTCTAGTATTAACGGTGCTAGGGGTCTTTCCCTTATGCTTTTATTATATCATATCTCTGACATTTTTTCAAGTCCTTTTGTATAAAAAAACGGTGGGATTACTCCCACCGACAAAAAGATTCGATCTTTTTTTAGTTCTTTGGTTAATTAATTTTTATTCTTTAAACAAAGAACTTTGTGTATAGTTTTTGAGAAGTATTACCTCTCCTCAAGTTTTTATGTTTTCCCTACGGGAAAGCACCCATCCCTTTACCTCTCACAAAACGTGACATTTAGTCACCTTTTGTTCGGCAGAGTCCTCCACAGGGAAGGAGTTATTTTTGTTATTTGCTAAACAATACTGCTCTTGCTGCAGGAGAGTTTGGCAATACTGTTGAATCATAAAACATTACAGGATATACATCTGTAGGATTTTTGATTTCACATTTTGATGCATCTGTATTATCACATTTTACAAGTTTGTTAGGAGCTTTTACGCCATTTACATCAATGAAACCTTTACAAATTTTATTTCTGCCAGTTGCTCCTTGTGTTTCATCCATTGTACAATTTGCAGAATCAGTTGGGAACGAAAACATAATTCCATCATTGAAAAATAAGGTTGTATTATCAGTACCAGTTGTTTCTGGTACAGTTCCAGCTCCGACAGCTCCTGTTGCAAGTGTAACCGCGTAATCATTACCTTTTGAGTCGTCTATGTTCCCATAGTTAGTTTCAGTTCTAACAACATTCATTCTGCTAGATAACATCTTGGTAATTAAATAAGGATCTTCTCCAGTAGCATCTGCAAAGTTCCATTCATCCAATGCTACGTTCAAAGTTACTGCTTGAGATAAAGCTGATAATGCTTTTTTGTAAGCAGTTTTGTATTGCGCACCTTGTGTTTGGTTCATCAATGTAGGCATTGTCATAGCGGCAACTACCCCGATGATACCTAAAGTAATCAACACTTCTGCAAGTGTGAAGCCAAAACGTTTTGTCATAATCTTTTCACCTTTCTTTTTTGTAATCTACTCTCTTATTACTCTATGTTATAGCCATTTTGTGCATGTACAAATCTTAGTTTTGTATAAAACTAGTAGATATACACTTATTTTAAATTATTTTTAAGTGATTGTCAAGGGGTTTTACGTACTTATTACGGATTTTTAATAAAAAACAAGTGATATTATTGCTTATTTTTATTGTTTAATACGGGTATTATTAGATTATGGATAATAAAAAACTTTTAGGGAAACGAATAAAATCTATCAGAAAATCACAAGGATTAACACAAGAAAAGTTGTCCGAAATGATTGATCTTGAAACTTCTTCGCTCTCCGGTATTGAATCGGGGAGATTTTATCCTTCACTACATGTTTTAGAAAAAATTGCCAAAGTTTTAGAAGTTGAATTAATAGATTTTTTCAAATTTTCATCAATTAATATCCCTGAAAATCTTGACGAAGAAATTCAAAAAATTATTGAAAAACAAGATAAAAATAACAAAGAACTTATTTACAAATTATTAACCGCAGCGTTTTAAATTATGCTGCAGGATGGGTATCCCGCCATACATTCTATTTGTCACGTTTTGTGAGAGGTAAAGGAATGGGTGCTATTCCGTAGAGAAAACATTAATATAAAGCTTTCACCCATCTGCCCTGTGGGCATCTTCCCTATGACAAATAGGGAAGAATTGAGAAATTCGGAGTTCTTTAAAAGAGATTGCGCAACAAGTGCGCAATGACATGTTGTTTTACATATTTTGCAAAAATTTTAGATCAGCACCCACCTTTCATCCTCCCTCATAAGGGAGGAAAAATAACTCCTTCCCTTTTGAGGACTCTGCCGAACAAAAGGTGACTAAATGTCACGTTTTGTGAGAGGTAAAAGGATGGGTGCTTCCCCGTAAGGGAAAATGTTTTCATAAAAAGCAAGTAGGTTGGGGCTTTCAGCCTAACTTCAATTGTTATAGTTCGCAGAATAAATCCGTGATGACATGTGCCGGAAACATGAACCAAAATAGTTTTACCAATAAGGTCTACTCACTATTCACCACTCACCATTCACTTATCTTTCCCGATATGGTCTTTTCACGTTTCACTTTTTTTCACTTACTTTTCGATTATCAACACTTTTTTGCGCATTTACGTCATTTTTATACTTATGTTTTGTTATCAAAATATTCAACTTCGGCAACAAAATACCTAATGCTAAGGTCGAATACGCTAATCCGGCAACATGTGCAACATTCATTTTCCACATATTTTTCTTAGCAAATTCTTTCCCTTGTGCAGCAATTTCATTATGTGATTTTAGCGACAAGTCATTCAACCAATGTTTTACACCCTTTCCTTCTTTTGAGATATTGAACAAATTCTTGCGCTCTTTATCCAAGATGTTTGCAACGCCTTTAGCTGCAAAACCGCCAAATACAAGCCAGTTTAAGAACCCCAAGTAATCTCTTGTTGCAGTTTCTCTTAATTCATCCCTACTATCAGATGCTAAAAATCTACCAATTAAAGTTGATGCGTAAACCGTTTTAATTACGTTTCCACTAGTAACAGGCCCCGTAAATTCTAGTTTTTTCAGAAAATCCTTCGGAGATTTAACCTTCATAACACCAATTGCCATTGCTGCCATTCCTAAACTTGCAACAATTTTTTGCGCCCAGAATGATTTACTATTATCATTTTTCTTCGCTTTTGTTTGGTTTTTGTAATCCAAATCGCCGACAAACCCTTTTTTGCCGGTTCTTTTTTCTGTAATTTTTCTGTTAATATATTGGTTTGTCAAACCTAAAGTTGATGCTAAAGCCAATGCCCCAACACTCTTAACCTTATTTATTTTCAAAATTTTTGCAATCGCTTCATCAGGTTTTACTTTCGGATTAGTAAACACATCTCTGCCCAAATCTACCGCATCTCTAAGAAGGTTATGAAGCGAGGATGAAACGGAATTAGTTGAATTTTTCGCCGTAACTTTATCCGCTTTGAGAGCATTTGTCAATCTCAATTCAATAATATTTTGCAATTTTTTGCTATCAGAAGGTGTCAACTCTTTATTGTCTATAAGGTTTGTTATTGTAGAAATAATTGAGTTTTTGTCTTTTAATTTTGAGTGAACACCTTCCAAACCTTTATCATCCCAATCAAATTTTGCCCATTTTTTCTCATCAATCCAATCAATTTTATCCCATTCAATATCCTTAAACTTTCTTGTTTCTTTTCCATCTCGACCGGAAATATCATCCAGAATATTTGTCACATAAGATTTTGTATTTTTTGTATTTTCCCAAGTCGAGCGCAAATAATTCAAACTATCATTAGAAAACCAAGAATTTGGGTTAATTGGAGTTTCTGGGTTTAGAAATTTGTTTGCCGCATGAGAAATCATTTTTGCAAACCAACTGGCAGAAAGGCAAACTATCAAAGTTCCCGTAAATTCTCTAAAAAAAGTTTCTGCACCTGCATACTTGTTGCGTTCTTTTGTATCAACAGAAGTTCTTGGTGCAACCATTGCAAAAAGGTCAATACCAACTGCATTTGCCATCGGGTTTGTATCAAGAGTTCTTAGTGTATTCGTTACTACTCCATCTAGCGCACCTTTAAATGGTACAGACTTTGGGGCAGTTGTATTTATATTATTAATCATTTTTCCTCCATAAAAAAATAAGTTCCCTAAAAACAATTTAGGGAACTCATATATGTGTTAGTGTAAAATTTCAGCATAACAATTATTGTAAGTCCCTAACATCGGTTCTCACAACAACAGCAAGTTAAATTTTTAGTAGTCTGTAAATACATTTCCTTTTTTCCTTACAAAACTGATTAAAACAAAAAGAAAAAATTTTGTCAACAACTTATTGACTTATTTACATGCTTATAATTGAATAATATATAGATGTTTAGGTATAGCGAATATATATAGCAAAGGAATAAAAAAATGAAAGTATTAGTAGGATTATCAGGTGGAGTAGATTCTTCAACGGCAGCACTTATTTTAAAACAACAAGGGCATGAAGTCATTGGCGCAACAATGTCAATCTGGGGTAAAGACGGAATGGCATTGAAAACAGGTCATAAAAATGCGTGTTATGGACCGGATGAGGTTGAAGATATTGAAGAAGCTCGCAAAATCGCAAAGCAACTTGATATTCCATATTATGTTTTCAACTGCGTTGAACAATACGAAAAAATTGTTCTTGAAAACTTCAAATCTGAATATATTCAAGGAAGAACTCCAAACCCTTGTGTATGGTGCAATGCTTTGGTGAAATTTGGAGCATTACCTTTAATGGCAAAAGAAAATGGATTAGAATTTGACAAATTTGCAACAGGTCATTATGCAAGAGTAGAAAAAGGCGAAAACGGTAGATTTCTTCTAAAACGAGGACTTGCACCACATAAAGATCAATCATATTTTCTATACAGACTTAAACAAGACCAACTTAAAAATATACTTTTACCTCTCGGAACTTACACAAAAGAAGAAATCAGAAAAATTGCAAAAGAAAACGGACTTGATGTAGCAGAAAAACCTGACAGCCAAGATTTTTACGACGGTGATTATAACGAACTCTTAGGAATTAAGGCAAAAGAAGGAAACATCGTCGACACAAACGGTAAAATTCTAGGCACACACAAAGGAATTTGGAACTACACAATCGGTCAAAGAAAGGGAATTGGCATTTCCGCAAGTGAACCATTATACGTTTTATCACTAAACAAAGACACAAATGAAGTTGTGGTTGGCCCCGCAGACAAAACATTCAAAAAATCATTAACCGCAACAAATTTCAATTGGATAGCTTTTGACTATTTGAAAGAAGAAATTAAAGCACAAGCTAAAATTCGCTCAACCCAAGAACCGGTTAACGTAATCGCAAAACCTCTACCTGACGGGAAAATAGAAGTCATATTTGATGATTTACAAAAATCAATTGCAATCGGACAATCCGTAGTTTTGTATAACGAAGACATAGTATTGGGCGGAGGCGTTATTGACAGTTCAGCTTGTTAGGTAGATAATTTTTGAGTAATACAATCTCTGTTGGGAAAAACTCAACCGCTGTTGTGTTATGTCTAGTTGGTTGAGAATTTAATATTTTAAGCCGATATAGCTCCCTCAGTGGAGTGAACACGGAACGTAATTCAATTTCCAGTAGAGCTTGCTCTACCAACAGTTGACAATTTAATATTTTAAGCCGATATAGCTC
>ERZ1034920.7-NODE-7-length-154207-cov-19.234489_pt1 | contig 154207 bp, 124 predicted proteins | sample MGYA00520688_ERZ1034920 | MGnify/ENA primary metagenome ERZ1034920 (study PRJEB33766, sample SAMN09781785) | gut metagenome | biome: gut microbiome | host: Homo sapiens | place: Madagascar | study: EMG produced TPA metagenomics assembly of the PRJNA485056 data set... | reverse complement strand
ATAAAAATACAATTAATAAACGAAAACACAAAATTTCATTTGAAGAGGCAAAAAGTGTTTTCTACGATGAAAATGCTTTAGTTTTGGATGATCCAGACCACTCATTGACTGAGGACCGCTTTATTATTTTAGGTTTAAGTAATAATGCTAATCTATTGGTCGTTTGTCATTGTTATCGCAACTCTGACTCTAATATAAGGATAATCTCTGCAAGAAAAGCCACTACAAATGAGCGTAAACAGTATTTTGATTTTTAGGAGGATCAATCATGAGAGATGAATACGACTTTTCCAACGCAAAACGCAATCCTTACGCAAAAAAACTAAAAAAACAAATTACAATTAATATCGATGAAAATACAATAGATTATTTTAAAGTGCAAGCTGAAAATTCGGGAATTCCTTACCAGACACTTATTAATTTATATCTATCAGATTGTGTCACACAAAAAAGAGAACTCCAGCTTTCATGGAAATAATGCGAGGATAATATGAACAAAAAAGAAGTATTGGAACTAAAACGAAGATTAAAAAAAGACCAGGCAACCTTCACCCGTCTGGTCGGTTGCTACGTGGACTGCAACCATGAAAAGGTCTGCAAATTCGGTGGCAAATTTCTCACTCTGGAGGAGGATGAATACTACAAATATCTGGAGATTTCAAACAAGGTGCTTTCCGGCACTCTCGGAAACAACCTGCTCAATCTGCAGTTTCCGCTTGAGGAGGAAGAGGTCGGAGGCCGCCAGCAGATTCTCATGGCGCTTCGCGACAGCGAGCTTAATGATGAGACTCTGCTCGATACATACTATGATCTGGTCATCGACACCTACGATGAGGCCGGAAACTATCTGATTCTTTTGTATCTCGACAGCTACGATGTCATGACACGTACAAAGGACAACATCAACGTGGATGAGTCCGAGGAGGTGTACAAATACATGCTCTGCGCCATCTGCCCTGTCACACTTTCAAAGCCGGGCCTTGGCTATCTGGAAAAGGAGCAGCGTATCGGAGCTCGCATAAGGGACTGGGTGGTCGGCGCTCCTGAGACAGGCTTTTTATTCCCTGCTTTCAACGATAGAAGCACTGACATACACTCCACTCTTTTCTATACGAAAAATACCAAGGAGCCTCACTCTGAGTTTATGACAAACGGTCTCGGCTGCGGTGTGGAGCGCACAGCTACTGAGCAGAAGATGGCTTTCCATTCAATCGTCAGAAACGTGCTAGGTGCCGAGGACGAGAGCACTGATGACAAACTGCTTGATATCCAGCAGAATCTGTCCGAGATGGCCGATGACTACGCTGAGACTCACGATGATGACGATGATCCGTTCATTCTCGACAGCGAGGCTATGAACAAGGTACTTAGTGACTGCCATGTCTCTGAGGAAAAGATTTCACGCATCGAAAAATCCGTCAATGAGGCCTTCGGTGACAAGCCGCCTATCGCAGCTAATGTCATTGATTCAAAGGCTCTTGCAGCTAATGAAATCCGCGTGGAAAAGCTTGCTCTTGAGAGCCAGGTCGGCGATTTAACTCTCGAGCTCAATGAAAAAAATGCACAGCTTGAGGAGAAGGATTCTGTTATCCAGGAGAAAAATAATCAGATTGAAGAGCGCACCTCACAGCTTCTTGAGAAGCAGGAAGAGATTGATAATTACACTGCCCAAATTAAGACCTATGATGTGGTGCTTCATGTAAAGCCGGAGAAGGCTTCACAGATTCATGCGCAGGTCATCAATGGGGAGAAGTGTCTCGTCATTCCTATGAGAGAGAATGAGAATGCCACCATAAATGGGGTGAATACAAGTTTATAGGTGCTTCGCTATCATGAGGCTTCGCATATTCAGGCTGTGAGGACCGGCCTAGCATGCAGTATATTCCTCAGAAAAATATAAAATCAGCCACGGCATCATTTGCGGATAGTTTATTGATAGTTTGCTATGAATTGTCGTATCCACATTTTATGGAACGCCGTGGCAGTTTATATTTTTCTTCGGAACACACCGCATACTCTCCGGTAAATTTAGAGTACTTATGCGAAGCAATCTACTATGAGTTTATAAACCATGTCCGTGGATGCATAAATGCTCTCCCAAAGCTAACGCTTCACTTACTAGATTCTGTATGGGATTATACAAAAGGGCGTGTGAAAAAACTTCGTTTTTCACACGCCCTTTATAATGTTGTCACCTATGAAATAATGTCTGCTAATAATAGCACTCTGATAATACTTACCGGTTTACCAGCTCAGCACCTCATGGCCATCCTCTGTGACGAGTACCATGATTTCCCACTGGGCTGATGGAAGTCCGTCGTCGGTGTATACTTCCCAGTTGTTCTTGTCATCTACATAGATATCGGCCTTGCCCATGTTGACCATTGGCTCGATGGTAAATATCATGCCGGGTGCCATGACCATGTCGGTGCCGCGCTTGGTGTTGTAGCCTACCCACGGATCCTCGTGAAATTCAAGTCCCACTCCGTGTCCACCGATTTCACGCACTACTGTGTAACCGTTTGCAAATGCATGGTCGTGCACCGCCTGTCCCATATCTCCGAGGAAGCCCCACGGCTTTACCTCTTTGAGTCCAAGCTCCACACACTCCTTTGTGACTTCAACGAGCTTTTTCTTCTCCGGGCTTACATTTCCGATACAATACATTCTTGATGAATCCGAAAAATATCCGTTTAAAATTGTAGAACAATCTACATTTATGATGTCACCATCCTTTAAGATGACGTCCTTTGAAGGAAATCCGTGACAAACCTGCTCATTTACTGATGTACATACGCTGTAAGGATAACCCTCATAGTTGAGTGGTGCAGGGATACCGCCCATGCTTGTTGTCATATCATAGACTATTTTATCAATCTCTGCTGTGTTCATACCCTCGTGGATATGCTCTCCTATGTAGTCGAGCACTGCGACATTTATCTTGGCGCTCTCCTTGATTCCCGCTATCTGGTCAGGTGTCTTGATGATTGAATGGCTCGGTATCTTATGATGTGCCTCAGCAAGCTTTTCAAGCTTCATATCAAATGCCGCATGACAGGTCTTATATTTCTTTCCGCTGCCACACCAGCAAGGGTCATTTCTTCCAATTTTTGTTGACATAAAATCTTCTTTCTAGTGATCAAGAGTAACGTTTCCCATATCGACTCTTTTCCACACTTTTTCTTTTATTTTATAGTTATTTTTCTCCAGCAGCTTCTCATATCTGCCTCCCGAGAAATCATAATCCGTTATATCGGCATTGTCAAGCCCTGCATATATTTCCTGATATTTCCGGGCTATTGCAGACTTTTCCATGGACGAGTAAATATCACTTTTTTCGACTCCAAGCTTCTTTGCACCATCTATATCAGACAAATCATACCAGAAGTCCTTCTCGGAATTTTTCAAAGCTGCTTTCTCGTCGTCAGTAAGTGTAATGCTCTCTTTTTTGGCCATCTCATAAAAAATCTCATCGTGAATGGCCATGGACATAGCTGCTTTGCGCGCTGTAACACGGACAAATTCACCGTTTGTGTGGATATTCCAATACTTGTTTGGATTATCGGAATCATACACAAGAGCCTGCTTCTCGACATTCATCTCCTCATATGCCACATAAAATGCCATATCGCGCAATGTCAGCTCTTTCCCATTCACGGTAACAGCCACGTCTTCCAGATGCTCATTGTATACAATATTCTGCTTCATATCATGATAATTATATGCATACACGCCGGCTATGACAGCCAGCACTGCAAGTATAATTGTTGTGATGTGTTTTCTTATTTTGCGCAAAGCTTTGCAACCACCTGATTTATGACCTTTCCGTCAGCCTTGCCCTTGAAATGCGGCATGACTGCCTTCATTATCTGTCCTTTGTTTCCTGTTGCGATTACATCCGAAAACTGCTCTGTGAGCTCCTTTTCTACCTCTTCTGCCGACATCATTGCAGGAGCGTACTCCTCAAAAATTGCATATCTGGTATTGTACTCATCAAGCAGATCAGTTCTTGTGGCAGGGCATGTGTCAATCTGCTCCTTCACAGACTTCATTTCCTTAAGGATGACCTTGTTGACAAGCTCCTCCGGTATATTGTCTCTGCAGCCCTCATCTATTGCCGCCTTTTTGGCTGCCGATACAAGTGAGGATATAGCATCCTTTCTTACCTTGTCTCTTGCTTTCATTGCTGCAATCATGTCTTTTTGTAATTGTTCCATCTGCATGGCTTGTTCCTCCTGCTTTTCTTACTTTATTTACAGGCTTGCTAGTTCGTTTTGTGCGAATTGGTGCCGTCTGCTTCTATAATACACCTTATGGATGGAAATTGCTATTATTTATTACAATGAGTTTGTTGCCGGTTACTAACATTGGGACATGGCGTAAGACACGGACATGCCACCAGCCGCAAGGGACTCTCAATGCGCTAACGCTATGCTGTCAAGAGGCTGTACGAATTATGCCTGTATGGTTTTCTATGCTCGACGAAACCGGCTTTTATGCGCCGTCCATGGCGCATAACACCTTGCCCTGCCGTCCATGGCAGGACATTTCTTGGTTCCATGTGCATAATTCTACAGACTCTAAACAGCTCCGCTAGTCGCTTATTGAGAGTCCCTTGCGGCTGGTGGCATGTCCGCGTCTTACGCCCTTACTTTATTGGTAACCATTCAGCTCTTTGTGGTAAAAATAAAAAGAGCCGGTAAGTATAATAAATATACTTATCGGCTCCTAACCATCCTATACAAGGCGTCGTATAGCAAGTATTGTATGACACTGTACGCTTCTGTTTGCTGTGATTCCTGCCTTTGTGGACTGTGCCTCCACTATAACACCACCACCTGCATATATAGCTACATGTCCCGGATATACCACTACGTCTCCCGGCTGTATATTATCGAAGGATACGGCCTGTCCCACAGACTTAAATGCCTGTGAATATCTCGGTGTGCTGATACCAAAATGTGCATATACCTCATGTACAAAGCCTGAACAGTCTACACCATTTGTAAGACTGTTTCCACCCCATACATATGGATTGCCCACAAACTGCATAGCGTATGATACTACAGAGCTTCCTGAAACTCCTGTTGAAGCACTCGGGTTCTTTCCACCGCCTGCTGCATAGTCACTGGCAATGCTTCCGCCCTTGCCGGCTCCACCACCATCATAGCTTGAACTGCCTGACGAGCCGGAGCTTGATGAGCTGTTCGCTCTGGCAGCAGCGGCGGCTGCGGCAGCTGCTGCAGCTGCTTCCTGCTCCTGAATGATTTTGCCCTGTGCCGTAATGATATTCTGATAATTCTCTGCCTGCTGCTGTGCCTGAGCTATCTGGCTTGCATACTGCTCCTTCTGGTTTTCAAGAGCTACTATAGCCGCCTCGACATCTGCCTGCTGCTTCTCATAGTCATCCTGCATGGCTGTGAGCTCATTCATGTCGTTGTCAAGCTTAGTACCAATCTCCTTCACCTGCTCAACTGCTGCCTGATAAGAATCCATAAGAGCACGATCCGAATCATATACATCTGACACGTACTCTATACGATTGAGCATATCTGTGATGCCATTTGACTCAATAATTGCTGTCCAGATATTGTCCTCAGCGCTGTTTTCATACATGAACTGTATACGCTTCTTCATGGCATCATACTGCTCCTGCTGCTTTTCCTGAGCCGCTGCAAGATCCTTCTGATTCTGCTCTATCTCTGCCTGCTTGCTTGTGATATCTGTCTGAAGCTTCTTTTGTGCTGCAAGAATCTCATCAAGCTTTGCAGATTTATTCTTTATATCATCAGCAGTAGTCTGCTGCTGATCCTTGAGACCATTAATCTCATTCTTCTTATCCTTGAGATCCTGCTCAGCCTGTGACTTCTTCTTCTCTGCATCCTTCTGCTTCTGTGTCTTGGCATATACCTTCTCAAGTCCACTGTTTATGTATCCGCTAAATGTAGTGCCCTCTACTGCCGGTCCTGTAAAAACGAGTGCCGATGTTAACACCGTACATATAGCACGTGTCCATTTCTGATTCATTTTATTCCTCCTGTAATACGACGGTCAGATTGACCTTTCCTTCCACAATTTACGGTCAATATACATTCGGATATATTATCGCACAAAATGAATCTTTTTTCCACATCTTTTTGTAAATTTACAGAATTTTCCACATTTTATATAATGATATGATTAAAAGGTCAAAAGGTATTTTGCCACTAATTTATGATTCACATGCGCGCTATTATAAGTCTATCATCAGGTTTGATGCTATCTGAGGTCAGAGCGTTTATTTCCATTATGTTTTCAACAGTGGTACGGTATCTTTTTGCAATGTCCCACATTTTATCATCCTTCTGCACTATATAGCCGACCAGAGCTGCTTCCTCTTCAATATCAGACGCTATTTTTTCCTGCTCCACCGATGTTATGACTGACACTTCATCCTGCTGCAGGGCAATAGCGTTTATGCTGACAACACCCTTAATTTCATATTCGCTGTTGTCGAGTAGATTGACCTGCACCTGGTCTACCTGCACATTTACCTCGCAACAGGTATTGGCGTCCATGCCGGGTATCTCAACAAATTGTTCAAACGGCACAGAATCTGTATGCATCTCTATCGGACAGCCATCGTCCTCAACAATATTCACACAGTTCACCTGCAATACACCTGACACAATAATTCCTGTGTCTGCATTTTTTATCTGTGCAATAGCGGCCTGCGTCTTTGTACCGCATATTCTTAAAATTCTCTTTTTGCTGTTTTCTCTGTACAACTGCTCCAAAATACGGCATTTTGTGTCATTTTTCATAAGAAGGCTGCATACCTTCATATTTTCAAACACAGGTTTTACCGGACATGATACGCTGTACATGTCATTGAGCACCTCTACTGTTTCCTCACTCCAGACCTTTCCATCCACCGCAAGCGCTGCCTCAATCGAAAGTTGCCTGAGCTCTCCGTCGTAATCATTTTCCGCCTCAACCTGATGCATGGCAGGCTGTGTGCGAAGCCAGGCAATATTTCCGGCATTATCACCCTCGCAGCGTATTTCATTTGAAAATCCCTCCTGCACCTCAAAGCAGCAAATTTCCTGTTCTTCACTCAGATACACTATACACGCATGGCACTCACCTGTCAGTGTGATATGGTCACGCTCGTATGTATACTCCAGATTTCTCATATCAACCAGACTTGATATGAGCTTGCATATATTCGGCTTGGTCTTTGGCAAAGTGACGACATTTTTAATTCTGACAATATCCCTTACAACACTGTCAAGCTTAAGCACCTTCATCTGCCCCATAAGCTGCTCCACGTCCTTGTCATCAATCCTTTGTGCAACCTCAAGATTTTCTTCCCTCTCTCCATAAAGCTCCACGCTTATATTGCCTCTGACCGAGAGCTTTCGCGAATTGATAACCCCAACCGTAAGCTCATCAAGCCCGGTATACACACGAACCGTATCCTTCTCGCAGACTCCTTGAAGCACAAGCTTCTCCTGAAACGGTATTGCATCCTTTATATGCTCCACTCTGTTTCCGCCGATATTTTCATCCGGCTCATCGCCTTCAAAAACTTCCTCTCTCGTATACAGCACTTCAAATTCAATACTTCCACTCAGCCAGATATTCTCGCCTGACGCTTTTATCTCATCAAGCTTTACCTGCCCGTTCTGGCAAACCACTTTGAAAACATCAGGCTTGTTGTCCTTTATGACATAATCCCTGTCGAAGCCAACCTGCGACATATCCTTTACCTTTTCTATGCATTGTCTGATTTTTTGTGTAATTAATTCCATAAAAAATACCCCACTTCAAATATGTATATAAAATACATATTCAAGATGGAGTAACTTTATGCAGATGCAAATATTTAAATTCATGATCATTATAATAAAGATGTAACATCTTTACTTCATGATACTAGCAAAGCTGCATCCTTATATCCTTTGTAATCACATCAGTGTAGGTGAAAGATAAGAGCTGTGGCGGATTCTGCTCAAACTCATCATCTATCAGAACCGTAAACACACTTGGGTATGCCTGCTGAATAACCCCCTCCTGGATGTCAACCTTGTTGCGACCGAGATCCTGCTGGATTTTTACCCTGTTGCCACACTGCTGGTGAATCGATGCTCTGACTTTTCTAATTTCTGTCTGTTCCATTTTAAGCCTCCTTATTGTGGGTATGCCCACTGGCACATAACTATAGTCCTCATGGTAACCAGTATTGTAACGACGGTGTCATATATATGAAATCAATCTCTGTATAAATATAAAACAGGTCAAATTAATCAACAATTATATCAATCAATATATTTGAATATATAAATATGCCACCACAATATCTAGTAACTTTACTATAGCAAAGTATCGCAGTGATAGCAATAGGGCATTAGTACTGATTGTCAGTTTTTTCGCAACTTTTAACACAATTTACGAAATTTTCACTCAAACACAACAGGCATTTCACTCAATTCCGTCTTTATTACTATATACGGATAACTCGCCTGATTGCTGACCTTCTCGCCCTTATCCGGGGCTATCAGACGCGTATCAAAATACATTGCCTTATCCTTAACATAAAACTGGTTAACCGTAATACTGTAGCCACCGGTCTCCTTTGTGCCAAAGCCTTCCGCTATGTATAAATATTCATCATCCTTGTACGTCAGCTTCATCGCCTTTGCCTTGTTTTCATTTATCTGCTTTTTAAACTCCTCCGGGATTTCATCCCCGCAAATCACCGTGTACTCAACCATCCTGTCACTCTCCGTGCCTGAAATATTTGCGTGGCAGCCCGAAATCACTGTCGTTTCCAATATCACAAGCACACCTGCAGCCATCACCAGAATTTTTCTCAATTTTTCTGACATTTTTTCCTCTCTTTCTTATCATATCGCTTATGATATGATATAATATCAAATATTGAACTACATTATAACTATTTTATTCTTAATGGTTCTGAATAGTTACATTACAATTTATATTATGAAAAAGAGAGGTCAAATATGCGTTCAGTTTTAATCGTAATATTCGTATTTTTCTATCTGCTGCTCGGTCTTCCGGTGCTCGGAGCCATGTGGATAATACACAAATTTGCCCCGGCATGGGCCGATATGGCACAGCTTCGCATGGTACAGTGGGCTTTCCGTGTCATCATATTCCTAAGCGGAGCAGACATTGAATTTATAGGGGAGGAAAATGTGCCAAAGGACGAGGCTGTACTATATATAGGAAATCACCGTAGTTTCTTTGACATCATAATCACCTACTCCAGATGTCCACGCCTGACCGGCTACATCTCAAAGCAGAGTATCGCAAAAATACCGGTGCTGGGTCTCTGGATGAAGCGCCTGCACTGCCTGTTTTTGGACCGCGATGACATCAAGCAGGGACTAAAGGTTGTGCTTGCAGCCATAGATCAGGTCAAATCCGGCATCAGCATATGTGTATTTCCCGAGGGCACACGCTGCAAAAACAAAGATGACCTGACAGAGGTAGCGTCTTTCAAAGAAGGTACTTTCAAGATTGCCACAAAGAGCAAATGCAAGATAGTGCCAATGGCAATCATGGGAACAAATGAAATATTTGAGGATCACCTTCCATGGGTCAAAAAGAGGCATGTGGTTATCCGATATGGCACTCCTATTGATCCTGCAGCACTCAGTAAAGAGGAACAAAAGCATCTCGGAGCTCATTGCAGAGAAGTGATTGTAGATATGCTTCATGAAATGGTATAGCTGAAAAACCGCCCAGTCGGGCGGTTTTCATATTTTTTCTTCAAATTCCTTTAAACTATTAAATTTTATTCTCATCAAATATATTTCACTTCAGAACTAGTACCGAATACGCCGGCAGCTTTGCCGTTCCATCCTTATATGATGGTGCTTTCTTTGTAGTCTGAAGCATTGCAACTGCATCATTTACTCCCAGCGATGACACATCCACACTTGCTTCATCCTTTGATGGATTAAATATAATCACTGCTTTCTCACCATTGTACTCTCTTGTAAATATACACACATTATCATTTGACAGATCCTTTTCAAAGGTATTTGTACCTCGTGCTATCTCCGGGAAAGCATTTCTTATTGATATTGTCTGCTTCACAAAATTGTAAATAGAGTATGGATCCTCCATCTGCTTATCAAGGGTATCATATGTCTGCTCGGTTTCTTCTGCATTCTGAGGTCCCACACACATTCCCTTAGCTTTTGAATCCCCGCTCCATCTCATGGCAAGACGCTTCGTCTCATCATTGGCTGCGCCTCTCATACCGATTTCATCTCCATAATACAGAAAAGCATTTCCTGGCATAAGAAGGTTCATGGCCTGCGCCATCTTGGTTTTCTCCTCGGCATTATCTCCGTTATAGTATCCTGCACTGCGTCCCATATCATGATTTGTATAGAATGGTGCATCAATGTATGAGTCTGTATACTTCTTTATCTCATTTTCCACATCAACCAGAGCATTGCCGTATGTGCTGGCACCATGATTTGCTGTACCGTTTAACACCTTTCCAATATATCCATCCTGCTGTGAAAAATCAAAGTTGAACATACTGTCAATTCCACTCTTATAGTACTTCGCATACTCTCTGTATGTAGTCCAGCCCTCACCAACCATATAAGCATCGGCCTTTTTACTCTTCACATTGTTCACAAGCCATGTGAGGTCATCTATAGTCTCAGCCTGGTTATTATTATTGTAATAAATCACAGCATCCAGTCTGAAGCCATCCACGCCGCGGTCAAGCCAGAAGGATGTAACCTTGTCAATCTCCCCTCTTACAGCTTCGCTCTGCAGGTTAAGGTCAGGCATGCTGTCTACAAACTGTGACTCATAATACCAATTCGTGCCCGGCAGCTGGTTGTAGCCTCCGGCATTGGTTTTGCTAAAATTATAGTAATCAACATAAGGACATTCCGAAGGATCCGGCTCTGCCCCATCAGGAAGCGACTTGATATAATCAGCAGCCGCCTTAAACCACGGATGCTCATTTGATGTGTGATTTATTACAAAGTCAATAATCACATTGATGTTTCGCTTGTGACACTCCGTAATAAGCGCATCAAAATCATCCAGAGTACCATACTGCTTGTCAATATTCATATAATCCGTAATATCATACTTGTGGTATGAAGGAGAAGGCATAATAGGCATCATCCAGATTTCATTGCAGCCAAGTTCCTCGATATAGTCAAGTTTCTCTGTAAGTCCCTTCAAATCCCCAATGCCGTCACCGTCACTATCAAAAAAGCTGTATACGAATACCTCATAGCAAGTCCTGTAATTGTCCTGAATCACATTAGGATCATTTTTAGCATTCATCTGCTCCATCGCAGAAGGCTTGTACTTCACCTTTGCTGCAGTCTCGGTATTCTTTCCACCCGCAGCACATCCCGCAAGCATCGACACCGCCATAGCTGCCGTCAATGCCACAGCAGTCAACCTGCCCGCCAATCTATTCACAGCCCTGCCGACCATATTGTGGCCGCCTATTTTATTATTAATCATACGCACTCCTTTTCTTAACTAAATTCTGAGCAAATTTGTATCTACAAAATCACTACATTCTCACATCTTCCACAAAGTAGCAACAAACTTAGCATACAGTACCCTCCGGCCGGAGGGTACACAGTGTGTTCCGAAGAAAAATATGAACTGCCACGGGGTACCATGCCCCACAAACAAGCCACACACCTCATCTCTCCAAATCCAAGCAGCGAAGAAAGCCCGTGGCTGACTTCATATTTTCCTGAGGAATATACTGTGTGCCATGCCGGCACCACACAACCTGAAAGTGCTAAGTTTGCCACAACCCTAAATTTGCCACAACCCAATATAAACCAAAAGCCGCCGCACAAAAGTGCAGCGGCCCAAATAAAACCAAATTAGCCTTTGACAGCTCCTGTAAGTCCATCCACGTAGAATCTCTGCATGATGACGAAAAGTATTGAGATAGGTATTGATACAATAACTGCAGCAGCAGCCCATCTTGTGAACCATCCGTTTATAAACTCTTTCTCAAGCATGTTGTAAAGAAGAAGCGATACTGTCCAATACTTGTCGTTTGGACCAACGATAACCTTTACAAATACGAAATCGAGCCATGGAGCAAGGAATGCTGTAAGCACTGTATATACTACGATTGGCTTACTGAGTGGCAGGATTACCTTGTAAAATACCTGAAACTGTGTACATCCGTCAAGGATGGCAGCCTCTGTAAGAGACTTAGGCACAGTATCAAAGAATCCCTTTGCGATATAGAAGCCTACTCCCGATCCTGCTGAGTATATGAGGATCAGTGAAAGACGAAGTACGCTACCCTCTGTAAGTCCGATAGCCTTTAAGATAAAGTATACGGCAACCATTGACATGAAAGCCGGGAACAATCCAAGAATCATAGCCAGATTCATGAAAGGCTTACGCATCTTAAATCTCAGTCGTGACATACAATACGCAACAGAAAGTACAAATACTGTTGAAATGATACATGAGAACACTGAAATAAACAGTGTATTAAAAAATGCTCTCGGGAAGTTCAACAGTGTAGTCTCTGTGAACAGCCTTGTATAGTTACTAAATGTAAGGCCATGTGGGAAGAAGTACTTTGTATAAGCACCACTCTCAGCTCTAAAGCTTGTCATAATAATCCAGAAAATCGGGAACAGCCATACTACAGCAAGTATTCCAAGAATGATATGAACAAGGGAATTCTTTGCTACTTTCTTAGCACGTCCGGCAGACATAGGTCTTTTTGCTTTTGCTACACTACTCATTACATGAATCCCTCCTCATCCTTGTATGATTTTGTATTTCTGTATGTAACAAGCGCTACGATAGAAAGTACAACGAATGTGAGGATACCGATAACGGCACCGATATTGTACTCCTGATTATCAATAGTCAGCTTGTACAACCACGTAACCAGAAGGTCCGTCTTTCCTGCACTTTCTCCGACAGGTGTAGGCTTTCCTGCTGATAACAGGTAGATAACGTTGAAATTGTTGATATTTCCGGTAAACTGTGTGATGATATATGGTCCCATGATAAACATGATATATGGGAGTGTGATCTTAAAGAAGATCTGTGCTGCGTTTGCACCATCAATCTTTGCAGCCTCATAAAGCTCTGAAGGCACATTCTGTAATACACCTGTAACCTGAAGCATGGTATACGGAATACCTACCCAGCAGTTGATGAGAATAACAGAAACTCTCGCCCACATAGTGTTGGTCCAGAATGGAAGCGGGTTATCAATCCAGCCCCACTCCAAAAGCAGGTTATTAACAGCACCCTGTGGCTGGAACATCTGTCTCATTACAAGCAGTGATACGAACTGTGGTACCGCAATTGAGATAACAAAGCATGTACGCCAGAAAGCCTTGCAATGTGTCTCTTTACGATTGATAACGATAGCAAGAATGAGTCCAAGGAAGTTACAAAGGAAGGTTGCAAATACAGCCCAGCAGATTGTCCATCCAAGTACTCTCCAGAATATCTTACCAAGCTTACCACCAAGTCCAAGCACCTGTCCGAATGAGGCGAAGCCTGTCCAGTCGAACAATACCAGATGATCACCCTTTACCGAATAATTTGTAAAGGCCATTGGAATCATGAACAGCAATGGTAAAACGGTAAAAACAAATATTCCCATAAGTGGGAGAAACATAAGTGTCTTATGTAGGTTTTTATCAAATAAATCCTTGACATCTTTGCCAAAAGAATTGATTTCTTTTCCAGCTTTTGAAAGGCATTCTGCCTTATATCCGCTCTTTAAATTCTCGCACCACATGTAAATAAATAATACTGTGATGGCAATTGTTATGACGCCATATAACAGTAATAATACTGACTGGTCGCCCGCAACATATTCATAAATCTGCTTCTGCTCATTAAATACCTCTTCCTGCTTTCTCCAGCCAAGTGAAGGCAGCATGGAAATGTAATAAGCACCAGCGTTAACCATATATGCTATATATGCAATCTCTATAGCAAGAAAAATCAGACCTTTTACGATCTGCTTATGAGCTATATTGGCAAGACCCATTACAAGTGCCGATAGCTTAACTGTAGCTCCGCCTTTTGTTAGGGCATTGCCAACAGTATACGGAGTAGCAAATTCCGAAACTTTTTTCTTTTTGTTTGCTCCTATCATACTTTTCCTCCTGGCATGCATTATATATGCCAATCCTTTAAACTAATTTATTCCAAGATTCCGGCTACCCGGAACCTTGGAATCATATTCTGATCTACTTAATTATTTAAGAGAATCATTAAGCTGAGTATTGAAGTCCTCTGTCTTCTGAGCTGCATTGTCCTTTGTAATCTGGCCTTCTGCACCGTTCTGGAAAGCATCACCGAATGGTGTAGCTGCATCCCAGTAACCTGCCATATCAATGATAGGCTGTGCTACTGAACAATCAGTTGAAACCTTAGCCATAGCTGCTGCTACTGGATCTGCTGCAACTTCCTCGTTTGTTGCAAGATTTTTGTTTACAGGAGCCTGTGCTCTTAACTTGAAGTGAGCAAGCTGTGCATCCTCACTTCCAAGGAATGCTGCAAGCTTAACTGCTACTTCCTGGTTCTTGCAGTTAGGGTTAACACCGATAGCCTTAGATCCTAAGAATGCCTTTAACTGGCAGTCTTTTCCACCAATATTGATTGTAGGAAGAGCTGCAACACCAACGTTCTCCTCACCAAGTGCCTCTTTAACTGCGTCATAGTTCCAGTTACCATTGAAGTAAGCGTTGATAGAACCATCTTTAAGTCCTGCAAGACCAAGTGATCCCTCATTGTTATCCATTACGAAGTTTGGATTAGCAAATAAATCTACGATGTAGTTTGTAACTGCTGTACCCTTATCTCCACCGAAATCATATCCGGCAGCCTTGTCTGTTCCGTCTCCGAAGATTGTACATCCGTTTGCTGCATAGAATGCATTGAGATACCAGCCGTTATCAATTGGGAATGAAACCTTACCCTTTGTAAGCATTGTATCAAGGCTCTTTACATCATCCTCAGAGAAAACTCTCTTGTCATAGTACATGAACCATGTGTTTGATGTATAAGGAACTGCGTAGATGTCTCCATCATATGTAACAGTTGCTGCCATAGCCTCTGAGTTAGATGTCTTAACATAATCTGCTGCCTCTCCACCTAACTTAGCAATAGCATTAGCCTTAACTAATGGCTCAAGCTGATCGTTTGCAAACATGTAAACATCAGCTGCTGCCTTAGGATCCTTTGTAACAACGTCCTTTGCGTCTGACTCAGATGATGTAACATACTTGAACTCGATGTTGAAATCAGGATTTGCTTTAGCAAATGCCTCGCACTCTGTCTTGAGCCAAGCACCCTTTGCATCATCTAAATCCTCTGCAGGTCCCATTACTGTAATGGTCTCCTTACCGCCGTCCTTCTTGTCGGCTTTCTCTGTTCCATTTCCATTGCTGCTTCCGCATCCTGCAAACATTGTTGCTACCATAGATGCGCAAAGTAAAGATGCTAATACTTTCTTCTTCATATCTTCCTCTCCTTTTTGAATATAAAATGTAAAAAAGTATATATATAAATTGCCGTGCAACTTATATCAAATTAATTATCTGCGGTAAACCACCGCAATGTTTCTAATCCAGGCTATCTTTTCGTTGTCCAATCTGTGTGGCTTACTTGTCATGCGCCATCTCCAGTTATGTCCGACTGTCGAAGGATAATTCATCCTCGCCTCATTTCCAAGCTCTAATATATCCTGCATCTGGACTATCGCCAGCTCTGCGGTGCTGTGATACAGCTCCCTGATAAGAGCATTTGGAACCTGTGATTTATTTTCAATATTCAGATACTCATACAGATAAGCAAGCTCATAATCTGTCTTTTCACCGAAAGAACCAACTATTGTCTCATTGTCATGTGTACCAATATATGCAACTACATGTGAATCAGTGTAATTGTGTGGCAGATACTCATTGGACGGATCGCCGTCAAAGGCGAACATCATAACCTTTGTTCCCATCCAGCCCGACTTCGCAAGGAGCTTTTTCACTCCCGGCAAAAGGCTTGCTGACGTATAATCATCAGCCACTACATTAACACCCTCAAGCTCTTCGTTGATTGCATTGACAAGCCTGCGCCCCGGTCCCTTGAACCATTTGCCGGATAAGCTCTTGTCCTGTCCGTACGGTACCGCATATGCTTTTACAATTCCTGCGAAATGATCAATCCTGACAATATCGAAAAGCTCTCTGCATACACGCATACGCTTTCTCCACCACGAGAAGTTGTCCTCCTTCATGGCATCCCAGTCATACATAGGATTGCCCCACACCTGTCCGTTCTCTGAATACTTATCAGGAGCGGCAGCTGCAACATACTCCGGTGTATCGTTTGCGCTCATCATAAAGAGTTGTCTCTCTGCCCATACGTCTACGCTGTCATACCCTACATAAAACGAGGCATCACCTATTATGTAGATACCTTTTGAGTTAGCATAATTTTTCAAATGCTCCCATTGCTCGAAGAATTTATATTGGCAGAACTTCCAAAAAGTAATTGTATTATAATTCTTTTTTTGGTACTTTTCAAGCGCAACCGCTTGCGGATTTCTATACTCGCTTGGCCACTCGCTCCAATTTTTGTATAAATTGTCGGTTTTCAGTGCCATAAATAATGCATATTGTTCAAGCCACTCCGACTGTTTTTTTACAAAATCCTGAAACTCTTGTGCATTTGTATCAAATCTCTCAAACGCTTTTTGTAAAATCTTGCATCTGTTCTGATGCAATGCTGCATAATCAATTTCTGATTGATCTGTGCCCCAATTGTACCCCAGGATTTCTTCCTTCTCTAACAACCCCTCATCTACCAGCTTATCTAAATCTATGAAATAGATATTGCCCGCACAGCCTGATGATGGCTGATATGGACTATCGCCAAATATGGTGGGACCTACCGGAAGAACCTGCCAGTACTTCTGTTTCAAATCACCAAGGAGATCAACAAAATTGTAAGCCTCTCTCCCAAGAGTACCTATACCATATGGTGACGGCAGACTCGAGATTGAAAGAAGTATTCCGGAGCCTCTGAGATTTTCTCTGGCCTCCAAATTACCATTCCTCTTTCCTAAAATTTTCTGTTTTTTTCGTATCTAAGATTATTTTATTTCCTATTGTCGTATTTGTCAATCGTTTTAGTGGTTTCAAACTCATTTTTGCCATTTTTCACGTAATTTGCATTCATTTTTTGGTAGTTATTACCACAGTTTCAAAGATATTTTTCGAAAAATTTATTACAGAAAATATTGCCTATTTCTGATAGTAAATGTATAATTTAATTATCACATAAGAAAGGACAAATACTATGGCTACTATTAAGGATATTGCCACCCGGCTGGGTGTGTCAATCAGCACTGTTTCAAAAGGATTAAATGGTGCCAGTGATATAAGTGAGGAGCTTCGTCAGACAGTTTTAGACACTGCTGTCGAAATGGGCTACAGCACAAAGCGCTCCAGAAAGGTAGAAAACCGCAAGCTGGCTCTGTTTATTGAAAATATGAACTACGAGTCTATCGATGAGTTCGGATATGATGTAGTGCTTGGCTTCAAACAGAATGCTTTTAAGCACAAATGGGACGTGGACATCATCCCTGTCACGCCTCAGCTTCAGGCAGAAGAAAAATATGATACATATATATTAAAGAATGGCTATTGTGGCGCATTTCTGGTAGGTTTTGCTCTTCACGATGAATGGATGCAGCAGCTCAAAAATACTACAATGCCTACAGTTTTGTTTGATAACTATATAGAAAACAATCCCAATGTAGCCTATGTAGGCACCGACAGCTACGAGGGTATTGACATGGCTGTAAAGCATCTGCACAATCTGGGCCATAAAAAGATTGCCTTTATCAATGGTTCTCTTTTTTCCCTGGTTTCGGATCAGCGTCAGGAAGCCTTTGAAAACTCTATGCGCGATGCCGGTCTTGAAATCTACCCGGAGCTCATGGGACACGGCTACTATATTCCTGAAACCGCACAGTATTACGTTTCAAATTTTATTGCAGCAGGTGCCACCGCTATCCTCTGCGGAAGCGATGCTATAGCAAAGGGTGTTATCTCCGAGTGCCAGCTGCACGGCTTCAATGTGCCAAATGATATAAGTGTGGTCGGCTTTGACGATGTCAAGTTTGCCGCAGCCCTTACCCCTCCTCTTACCACTGTCAGACAGGAGTGTAATGATCTGGGCCGCTGTGCATATATTATATTGAATTCGCTCATTCACCATATTCCAATCAGCCGCACACAGCTACGTCCGAGGCTGATTGAAAGAGAGTCTACTGCACGAGTTTCCACCGCACATGCTGCTGAGGAATAGCCTGCATATACACCACCTTCCAAAGGAGACAAAATTGTTCAAACGCAAACATGTAACCACTTTAATTACATATTCGCTGGTATTTTTCAGTGCAATCTCCATGACAGCCTGCTCTTTTTCGGATGTCTCTTATCTATTCAAGAGTCCCGCACAAAAGCAGGCTATTCTGCACAAATCACCTGCGTTTTGGGAGGATACCACAAGTGTTAAAGGAAGCAGCAACCTGTCTATCCTGCACAATGTCGCCTTTGAGGGGCGCCCGTACAATGACATAAGGCAATTCGGCGATAATATCCTTATGGTAGGGCAGGGCAGCTACAATAATTCCATCATAGAGACTGATGGTCAATCCGTTCAGTATTCATTTGATGTATATAATCCCTGGTCCAATGAAATCACGGCAAGCCTCTCTCACGACAAAACCGACTGTGATGACTACATGATAAAAGGTGACCGACTCTGGCTCATCAATTCCGATGCCGGCAGGGCAACAATCTATGATAAGGATTTAAAAGAGATAAAAACCTGCAAATATAATCCCAAGGACTATGATGGCAATTGCAATACATCAGATTCTGATGATGGCGATGTGCCGAATCCCGGCAATTATTATGATGCCTCACAGATTGCCACCTCCGCTGACGGAAAATACGCTCTCGTGTCAGGTGTCACACCCGATACCTACAAATATGCAGTCTCTGATATAAGGCTTGACGATAACACAGTGCTTTCAACCTACGAAGGACAAAGTTTTTCCATGTCATGTGTCGACTCAAAGGGCTTTGTAATCGAGGCAGATACGGCCAACAATATTTGGAACTATCATTCATCCGATGGAGAAAACAGCTTTTTTTCACTGCCGGATGTGGTGGATGTGACTTTGGCAGAGGATGGTGACATGCTCATACGATGCCAGGATTTATCCTCGGACAACATCATCAGTTACTATAAATATTCACCCGCCACCGGTGTCAGTTCATCCTTTTCATACAACCTTGCAACACGAAGCACAGGCAAAATGTCCGACAGCTCATCCGACTCTGCGGCAGCCGATACCAAGACCTACTGTTCTGCCAACTCGGTATATCTGCCTGATGCAAACTGTGTGATGATGCTTTTGTACACAGCGCAGTGCAACCCGGAAATTCTCATCTGGTCACTCGACAAGGGCAAGAATGACAGCAAAGCCGAAATCACGTCATACAATGACTGTGATACACTGCTGCAGGCCTTGCGCGATGATGGCTCATATGTATCCCCATATTCTGCCATAGACCCCGCTGACAGTACCGATGAAAATAAGGAAGCTATGGAAGAGGCCGGGAAGGATTCTGACTACAATACATACGGCGACGAGGTCACTCTGATACCTGACACCGCGTCATATGACTGGGGTGATTTATCCGACATAAATGCACGTATCACAGCGCTTGAACAGAAATACGGCTTTTCCGTATATTTCGGGCCTGAGGTACCAAAGAGGATTGATTACTACGATATCCATCAATTCAAGAATAAGGATAAGCTGTCAGTCGCTCTGGATGCGCTTGAGGAAATACTTGGCTGTTTCCCTGATGACTTTTTCACACAGCTGTGTTATGGCGATATAAGAGGCATGCGAATCTATCTGTGCGGTGACATTTCGTCAAGCCACTCAGATATGATAAATGAGCCAAGTGGCTTTATAAATGTAATAAACAACCACAATGTGATGGTTCTAAACTGCAACTACAGCTGGGATTTCAGCTACACCGTTGGCCATGAGATTTCCCACCTGATTGACCAGAGGCTTGCTTTCATACATACCTATAATGACAAGAGCGAGTTTTCCGAGGAGAAATGGAACAGTTTTAATCCTGACAGCTTCTCCTATGATGACAGCTACGCAAACTACAATCCGGATGATCCATCGAGCCACATATCCGGGTATTTCATTGATTCCTACGGCATGACCTTTGCAACAGAGGACCGCTCTGAAATATTCGGAACTGCGATAGACGATTATATTAACGGCATCTATGATGATGCAAGATTCACAGATGATTCGCCGATACGAAACAAGCTGGACTACTACAGCAGATGTATCCGTGATGGCTTTAACACAAAGGACTGGCCTGATACGATGGCATGGGAGTCTGTGCTTACCGCCACCGGGGCGCAGGCCGATTAAATGATAATTTCAGAATAACACAAAAACCTCAAGTCATACGACTTGAGGTTTTTTAATGGGCAGAGATGGATTCGAACCATCGAAGCAAGTTGCAGCAGATTTACAGTCTGTCCCCTTTGGCCACTCGGGAATCTGCCCATGTATTCAATTACGATACTTGCATAGTTTATCACAACAGATGTGATTATGCAAGCATATTTTTTAACTATTCAGACCCCCCTTGAGAACAAGAAAACCTGCTGCTTACATGCAAGCATGACGCATCAGCTTTTCTTGTTCTCAATTGTTCTGAATAGTTACTATTTTTTTAAATTAAAAAAGACAGCCTACGATCGGCTGCCTTTTAGGAGAAGGTATTTTTACTATGGGGTATAGCAAAAACTATATAATGTATTGGGGGGTTTTTACGATTATTATAATATCACGGTTATAACGATAAGTGTTCACAAATTGCATAAAAATCGTAGTTTGTTTTTATGCAATTTGTATAGTACTTTAGTTATATTTAATATTTTTCATATAGTGATTGTGTACAAAAGTATAGCTGTTTTTAAATATTATGTCCAACTGTTGTTTTGCTGTCCTCGTCAAACAGTGCTTCAAACTCATCTCTTGTGATTTTTTCCTTCTCAAGAAGAAGTGCTGCACATCTGTCAAGCACATCGCGGTACTCTGCTATCATGCTCTTTGCCTTGTCGTACGACTCGTCGATGATGCGCTTTACCTCGACATCGATTGCCGATGCTATGCCCTCGCTGTAGTTCTTTGCATGGGCGAGGTCTCGTCCGATGAAGACCTCCTCCTCATCATCGGCATAGCAGATAAGGCCGATATTGTCTGACATACCGTATTTGGTAACCATCTCGCGCGCAAGCTTTGTAGCCTGCTTGATATCCTGTGATGCACCTGTGGTGATATCATCAAATACAAGCTCCTCTGCGACACGGCCGCCTAAATCCACTACGATTTCCTGAAGCATACGACCCTTTGTGTTGAACATCTCATCCTTCTCAGGCAGAGGCATGGTGTAGCCTGCTGCGCCTGCTCCTGTAGGGATAATTGAAACTGTGTATACAGGTCCTACATCCGGAAGCAGATGGAAAAGAATTGCATGTCCTGCCTCGTGGTAGGCTGTGATACGCTTCTCCTTATCAGAGATGATACGGCTCTTCTTCTCAGCTCCGATACCAACCTTGACGAAGGATTTTCTGATATCATCCTGTGTGATATATTCTCTGTTTTCGCCCGCTGCACGGATTGCCGCCTCATTCATCAGATTCTCAAGGTCTGCACCTGTGAAGCCTGCTGTAGTCTGTGCAATCTGCTTTAAGTCTACATCCTCTGCAAGAGGTTTTTTCTTGGCATGGACACCTAAAATTTCTTCTCTGCCACCCACATCCGGTCTGCCTACTACAACCTTTCTGTCGAAACGTCCCGGACGCATGATAGCAGGGTCAAGTATATCCACACGGTTTGTGGCTGCCATGACGATAATGCCCTCATTGACACCAAAACCATCCATCTCGACAAGCATCTGGTTCAATGTCTGCTCACGCTCGTCGTGTCCGCCGCCCATTCCTGTGCCACGTCGTCTGGCTACTGCATCAATCTCATCGATAAATACGATACAAGGCGCATTTTTCTTGGCATCCTCAAACAAATCTCTCACTCGTGATGCTCCGACTCCGACGAACATCTCCACGAAATCAGATCCTGAAATAGTAAAAAACGGTACTCCTGCCTCTCCGGCTACTGCCTTGGCAAGAAGTGTCTTACCTGTTCCCGGAGGTCCTACGAGAAGGACTCCCTTTGGGATTCTTGCTCCAAGCCTTGTGTATTTTCCCGGATCACGAAGGAAATCAACTATCTCTGCAATCTCCTCCTTTTCCTCCTTTAAGCCTGCTACATCGGAAAACTTGATATGGTTTTCCTCCTGTGTGGTAAGCTTCGCACGGTTCTTGCCGAAGTTCATCATCTTGCCACCGCCGCCCTGTGCTGCTGCGTTGTTGTTCATCACTGCAAAGAGTATGAACATGGCTCCGAATACCAAAAGATACGGAAGCAGTGTCATAATCCAGCTCTCAGCCGGAACATCCGCAACTGTATAGTCGGTGTACCCTGCTTTTGTCATGGTCTTTTCGATATTGTTGACATCTGATACATAAAGCACCTTTGATGTGCCATCCTTGAACTTCACCTCAAGACTTCCTGTCGGTATCTCCCTGTTTTGCACTACCTTTACGCTCTTCACCTGATTCTTGTCAAGATCCTTCTCGAACTGACTCTGTGTGTAAGAGTTTGATGTAGCCCCGGCGCTCAGCCAGTACCAGATGCAGATTACTGCAAATACAATGATAATGTATACGCCTATTCCGCGCATACCGCTTTTTTGTTTATTCAATTTACTTCTCCTTTTTATTTTATTTCGCCCTCGACGAAGCCGATGTAAGGCAGATTTCTGAACCTCTGATCATAGTCAAGGCCATAGCCTACCACAAACTTATCAGGAATCACAAAGCCCACGTAGTCTACATTTACATCATCAACCACACGGCGCTCAGGCTTGTCCAAAAGTGTACAGATTGTGAGACTCTTCGGGTTTCTTTTGGCAAGGAGCTTTGAAAGCCTGCTAAGAGTATTTCCCGAATCGATGATGTCTTCTATGATGATGACATTCTCTCCCTCGATAGAATGCTCAAGGTCCTTTTTAATCTTGACATCGCCTGATGACTCTGTGCCTGAGCCATAGCTGGATACCGACATGAAATCCATAGTCATAGGCAAATCAATTCTCTTTGCAAGCTCAGTGGTAAAGAATATTGAGCCCTTGAGTATGCAAATGAGATATACTGACTGTCCCCTGTATTTTTCTGTGATTTGCGCTCCAATCTCTGCGATACGCTTATTGAGCTGCTCCTCTGTCAGGTAAACCGAAATATCATATTTTTTTGAAAAATCCATTTTGTTTTCCTCCGTAAAATGTGATCTTAAGTACTTTTCCTGTCTGTGGTGTGACAAGTGCGCCACAGCCGGATCTGTATCCGATAATGGCATGCACCAGTGATTCATGGGCTATAAGCCACAGCCCCGCTCTCTGCTGTGCAGGAATTTTATCACCTGTAAATACCTGCTTCAGCTTCTTGTGATGGCCCTCGTCATCCACAATTATATAGTCACCGGCTTTTCTTGTTCTTATTTCAAAGCCTTTCTTCATCTTATCATAATCAAACCATTTAGTATATGGTTTTTTGGGAATTTCGTCCATTTTACCATTAAAATCTTGTATACAAAGTGTGACATACGAGCCATCTGCCGAAAGCTTTATGTTTTTTTGCTCTCCCGTGGCACTCAGTGCCTCAAGCTCTTTTTGCGTAATGTGAATTTCTTCTTTTTCATCGTCACACCTTCCGGCGAAGAGTATCACCTCGCCAAATGATTTTTCCGCAATAATTCCATATGGCAGATTGATTTTTCTGCCCGACTGCTGCCCTGCAAGCTTCACAAGTGCACCGATATGTGTGCTCGTGATGTCCTTGAGCCGCCCTGATGCCAGATGTATACACTCGCGCGCCACTCCGCTTTTTAATGCCGGATGCAGACTCTCAAAGCGCCTGATTTCAAGTATCACCCTGCCTTCTTTTTTTGAAACCATGCTGTCACACGCCTCTTTTAGCTGCTGCTCGTAAAAATCATTCATCACCGCAAGCTGTCCTGCGCTCTCATTGATATGCTCTATCGCCCTGTCATTAATCTGCAAAAGCAGCGGAAACACATCATGGCGCAGCTTATTTCTGGAGTAGGCTGTGTCAGTGTTTGTGGCATCGGTTACAAAAGCCTGTCCGTTTTCCTTCAGATATTCCTCTATCTGTGCGCGTGTTGCTGATAAAAGCGGCCTGATATAGGTGACACCGTTCTTCACGGAAACCGGATGCATGCCGGAAAGTCCCTTCGCTCCGCTTCCGCGAAGCATCTGAAAAAGGACTGTCTCTGCATTGTCCTCCATATGGTGCGCAACTGCAACGACTGCCTGCCTGCTGTTATCCTGATTTGCTTCTGATGCATTGGCCGGTTCACAGGGATATCTGCCTGCCTTCTCTTCAAACGCCTCATAGCGCAATATCCTGGCGACTTCCTCTTCAAACGCTCCATAGCGCAATATCCTGGCGGCCTCCTCCAGTCCGAGTCCATGACTTGCTGCATATTGCGGTACATCCACGGAATGCACATGACACGGTATGTTAAGCCTTTCGCAGAGATCTGACGCAAACCTCGCATCCTCCCTGCTCTCGGCACCTCTGATGCCATGCTCCACATGCACTGCCTCCAGCGCAAAATCAAGCTCATCTGCGCACTGTCTTTTTATCTCATTTAACAGCAGCAGAAGGCAGACTGAATCCGCACCGCCCGACAGCGCAACAAGCACCGTGCTGTGATTTTTTATCATCTTGTTTTCCAGAATATAATCTTTTGTCCGTCTAATCATTATTTTTCCCAGATTCCTATTGCAACTACAGTCATATCATCCATGGCGTATCCGCCTGTGTCAAGCAGCACCCTGTCCAGAATTTCCTGCGCCATCACGCCTGCATTGTCACTTTTGACGCCTGCGATGATATCCATAAGCTTCCCCTGTCTGTCCTTTACATGCAGATATTCTAGCACACCATCCGTCACCATGACAAGGAAATCGCCACTTTGAAGTGTATTTTTTGAATGTTTGCTCTCCTGCGCAGCATCGACCCCCGCCGGAAGTGATTCATTTTCTATAACACTTACTTGTTTCCCTGATTTGATAAATGACGGTGCAGCGCCTGTTTTGGCCAGCTCAAGCTCACCTGTGTACATGTCTATCGTGGCAAAATCAACCGTGGAATAGGACTCCTCGCCCGCCGATATGACCATGGCAGAGTTCATCAGCTTTAGGGCACTTTCCCTGCTAAAGCCGGCCTCCAAAAGCTTTTCAAGCAAATCCACCACCAGCGTGCTCTCGGCCTGCGCCTGCTTGCCCGAGCCCATGCCATCGGATACACATACATGATACATGCCATCATCCAGCTGAAACATGCTGCAGCTGTCGCCATTTGCCTGAGAGCCGGTCTTCTTTTTGGTCGCCACCCCCGAAAGTGCATAGAACTGATTCTCCTCGTAAAGCACAATAGATGTCCTCTCATCGGATATTATTGAAACTGTCCCATGCGCCTGCCTGAGCTTCACCCCCATGGCGCGTGAAACCGCCTGCACATACTTTGAAATTTCAATCCCACCATCTATCTTGGTGCAGACATCTGCCTTTATACATACCTGCTGCCTTGCGTTCTCATAAATATGGGCATTTTCCACCTGTATACCAGCCTCTTTTGTATATACATAAACTCTTGAAAGACGCAGCCTTCTTTTTTTATCAATACATTTTTCAGCCCTGCACCAGCTATCCATGAGCTCTGCCATAGCGTCAAGCTGTGCGGCTATGACGCGTCTGTTTTCTGTGAGACGCCTGTACCAGGCTTCATTTAGCTCAATACGGGCAAATGCCTCTGTGGCGGCTTCCACCATGCGCGTATAGTGCGGGCAGCCATCCACATATCTGTTTTGCACAATTTCCTCTGTTTTCATACGTTTACGCACTGCATCAGCAAGCATTTTTATACTGTCGGAAATCGAAGCCCCGCTTGTCCAGCACACACTGCAGCCCTCACAGCATGCACAAAGTCTCCCTGTCACCTCAAGCTGTATTTTCTCACTCTCATCAGGGATTTTATCTGCCGTACATTTTACAGCCATGACATTTGCAGTCGAAATAATGCCTGAAAGTCCTGAAACTGCTGTGGCAAATGCCTCCTCCCTGTCGGGCAGAAGTCCTGCTATGACCGGGTTTTCATTGTGCTCAAGAGCCCTTAAATATTCGCATGCTCTGCAAAGCACAAAGGCCATCGAAAACACAACAAGGCTCTCTGCTACCGACAACACTATCTCATCCGTATCCGGCCTTCCCAGAAATGTTACCGACAGATTCATCACCGCCGTGGCACAGGCTGCTACAACGGCTGTTGTCAGACATCCGTTTTTACTGCTTTTTCTCACAAAGAGCCTTTCCCCAAAGTAAATCACCGCAATAATAAAGAGATACTTACATATCGACGGTATCGATATAAAGTATCCCATTCCAATAATTAATCCTATGTAAAAAATAATCGTATGCCCACTGCTCAGACAATAAACTCCATACACTGCAGGTATCAGCGGATAACAATCCATCACACACACCAGTGTGGATGCAAATGCCATAAGCCCCCACACAGCCTTTTTTAAATTTGCAATCCTCATCTTTTTGCCTCCATCTTTTTTCAACGATTATATGTGGTCAAAAATGAAGGTTTTGACGAAAAAGCGCAACTATATCTTCAAAAATTATTTGTCCTTTTCCTTGAAGATTATTTCATTGTCATACGCAAGCCCCAGCTTGCTCTTTGCTATATCCTCTATGTACTGGTCACTCTGCATATACTGCTGCATGCTTTCTATCTCATCAGCACGCTCCGATTCTTTAGTGTACTGCTTTTCAAGCTCCGCTTTTTGTGCGGCATATGTAGATTCCTTCTGCTTTAGCTGCACAACCTGGACTACCATAACCACAAGAAATGCTATAACTATGATGGAAACACTTAAAGTTCCGCCCCTTCTCTTTGCACGACGTTTACTCATTATTCCTCCTTAGGTGCTTATCTGAATATCCTGCCAAACATTTTATCTTTCTTTCCGGTCACCTCCGGTACCTTCGAATACGTAATCATGTCTATCTCACCTTCTATATCGGCTTCTCCCTTCTCAAGGTTTAGCCTGTTTACGTGAAGATCCTTGCCCTTTAGGTCAAGCATGCCCAGCTCCGTCTCCAAAAGTATCTCTCCCACATCAAAGGAGAGCACATCCAAAATGCCTGTAAAGCTGCCTGTTCTGCGATTATTCAAGATAAGCTTATGACTCTTTGTGCCTGATATTTCTTCCATTTCCTGTCCCTCACATAATTTTTAATATGCTCCATAGACAGCCGCACATATACATGCCATCTGTGGAATCGCATATGTAAATATATGCCGGGATTCATGAAAATATAACCTATATATACTCAAAAAGATCTTTTGCTTCTTCCTTCTTTGTTGTGTCAAGGAGATTTAACACCTTAACCTTGACTGTCTTTTGTCCAAATGCTATCTCTATTATGTCTCCGACCTTGACATTTACAGATGCCTTTGCCGGTCTGCCGTTTACTGTGACACGGCCTGCGTCACATGCCTCATTTGCCACTGTACGTCTCTTTATCAGACGCGATACCTTCAAAAATTTGTCTAATCTCATTGTTACCTCTGTGTCTTACCTATAATAAATCAATTCATAACTATTACCCTGATTTCAGTGGATATAGCCAAAAATGGGCGGAGCCTTAAAGGCTTCACCCATTCTTCTACTCCGTGATAGTCTAACTTATTAGTTAAGAGAATCTTTTAAAGCCTTTCCAGCCTTGAACTTAGGAGCCTTAGATGCTGCAATTGTCATCTCAGCGCCAGTCTGTGGATTTCTTCCTGTTCTTGCTGCTCTCTCAGATACCTCGAAAGTACCGAATCCAACTAACTGGATCTTCTCACCTTTCTTTAACTCCTCTGCAACAACATCTGTGAATGCCTTTAAAGATGCCTCTGCGTCCTTCTTTGATACTCCGGCCTTCTCTGCCATAGCTGCAACTAAATCTGCTTTGTTCATGATAAAATTCCTCCTCTGGATTTTCATAATTTATATAATTCGAGCTGTATTCCCAAATTACCTACAAGAATATATATACTTGTTTTTATGGGGTTTGTCAAGGAAAATGCGCTATTTCCTAGGCTTTTATGTACTTTTACCATTCTTAAAACCTTACTTTGAACTTAATAAAGAGGTTAATGTTGAAAGATAATCGGATATGTCCTTATTTGTCAGACTATTTTTGGAACTGTCAGAGGATTTATTGTTGGTTCCTCGTGATGAACTTGTACTCTGCGAGCTGCCGGTGGTGCTGCCCTGAGATGTACTTCGATTGTCCTTCTCATCAGCCCTCTCTGAGGCTGTCTCGGAAGGTGTCTGTGCGGTGGCTTGTGAACTGCCGGTGCTGTTAGTTTTGGTACCTGATGAATCGTTTGCAGAGCTGTCCGTATCGTCATTTATCGTAATCTGTATGGTGGCCTCCTTTGAGTTCACGTAAAGCGTCCTCGTCCAGGTGTCATAGCCATCGGCTGTTACCTTAAGCGTGTGTTTTCCGTAGGTTATCTCAACAGGACTTGTATAGTCGATTTCACTGCCATCGACATATATTTTTGCTCCCTGCACGTCAACCTCGAAAAGGATGCTGCTCTTTTTAGGGCCCTCACCCTTTAAATCATTTAAATTGACCTTTGTAGTCTCTCCTCTTTTTATCTCAATATCCGTGCTGCCTCCCCAGCCGTTGTTGGCCACAGCGAGCGTATAGCTGCCCTCCGGCACATCAAGCGACATATCCTTAGTGATTTCTGCAAATATCCTGTCTCCGAGCTGCAAAAAGCTGCCCTCAAACAGCGATGTATTGCTAAGCTGCAGTGTGCCGTGCCCTGTCGTGACAGAAATTGACACTATGTCCTTGTCAATCCCGACAACAGCCAGCTTATCCTGCGCCGTAAGGCTGTCAGTATCTACGACATCCGAGCCTGAAAATATCATGGTACGCTCCCCCAGCCTGTAGCTGCTATTTCCGATTTCAAGCACACTCTTATCCTTATCCACAGAAAAATTGGTTACTGTGTCGTTTGTCCACACCTTATCGGATTTTTGTATACGCTTTGCCTTGCCGTCTGAATCTGCCCCCGATATGTCAACCACATCACCCTGATGTATGTCTGAAACTGACATGTGATTGCCATATTTGTCGAAAAAGCCGGTGGTCAGACCATAGTAATACTGATACTGCACTCCTGTCGAGTAATTGTATACCCTGATCGTCTCATTGGCACTGTTTATGTCCGATACTATGAGAATATCTGAACTTTTCTTAACGGACTTTCCGTTTTCCTCCGCAGCAGCTTTCAAACCGGACTGCGTGCTTTCTCCCACGGCCTCCGTCGTATCATTCATGCTGTTATAGAATTTTTTTACACCATCATCCGTGTCCTGTTTTCCACATGCTGCAAGTGACAGCACAAGCATGCATACCATGCAAAATAATCTTTTGAATTTCTTCATATGTATTTCCTTTAATAGCTAGCTTTAAACGTTTTTCTACAATAATAATATATCGTATAGTCATGTACTTTTCAATTAAATTCACTATATATATGCATTACTGCTTACACTATGGCATGCAGGGCATGCAGATACTCCTCGCGCTCCCCGCTTAGCTGTATGAGCTGTGCAAGCTTATCCACATCACGGTCGCATACCCATGACTTGCGCGAGTTGCTATAGTGATTGCAGAGCTTACAAAATTTTTCAGGAAACAAAAGCAGTGCTTGAAGCAGTCTCATTGATGTATCATCAAGACTTCTTACGCTGCAATAGCTGTCAAGAATTGCATCTGCAACCGCTGTATCCCAGTGATTTTTTTCGAGCATCTTGCGCATGTACTCCGCAAGATCAGTTTCCGGATATCCCGGATGCATGGTCTCGAAATTGACAGGAAGCCATCTTCCGGACTGTGTATACACGACATTGTGCTGGTTGAAGGCTCCGTGACAGTATGTCGGAACCGACGTTTTACTATTTTCCAGCTCACACAATATTTCCGCCGATTTCTGCCCCTGCTCTAAGAATCTCTCATAGCATTCATAAAACAGATGCTCAAAAGCATTTGTCTTGCTGCGACGCAGTATGTAGTTTTTAAGCTTTACTATCTGCGCACATTTGCGCTGAGCTTTTTCGTGCAGGCTTTCTACCTCGATATCCGAAGGCAGAGGATACTTTTCCAATATATTGTGCAGCTGCGCTAATGCCCTGCTGCCGCCACGCATATCATCTATGCTGTCCGTGCTGCACTCTCTGCCTGCTCTGTAATCCTTCAATATGTATGCGTCCTCACAATTATCCCGCGATATGATACACTGCTCCTTTGTCTGTGATATCTGCTCCACATCCATACCGTTTCTCTGGATAAATGCCAGCGTATCCCGCAGGGTGCATGCCCTTTGCTCATGCCCTCTGTACGGCACGAGCAGCTTCTGCCCGATGCCAGTATCACATATATATGCTCCTCTGCCCTTTATTATCCTGCTTACTGTAAGCTCATATTTTTCCAAAGCCACTTCCGGCTGATTATACAAAAAAATCCCCCCTCATATGATTAATGCACCATAACTATTCAGATGCTTTTTAATCATATGAGAGAGGTTATTATTTTATTCGCAAGCTCTTTAAGTTTTTGCGCTTCATTGAGCGATGGGTCATCAAGCACCTGCTCATAAAGCCTGTCCAGGATATCGCCAAGCTTCGGTCCCGGCTCTACTCCCATTTTAATCAGGTCGCTGCCATTTATTTTCATTTCCTTTTTGGATACACACTGGTGGTCTGCGAGGATTTTCCTGTATACACGCTCATATTCTGCGATGTATTCAAGCTTTTCTGCGCGCTTATACATGCTCTGTCCGAGTGTATCGGCTCTTTTCACCTCAAACAACAGCGGAAAAAGCTCTGTTCCTATGCGGCTCATGGCACGCCTTACATTGCGCTCCGTGATGGCCGGACGGTCATCATGCTCTTTTACGAGCTTACAGCAGCAGTCTGTAGTCCTGTTATCAAACTTAAGGCGCCTGAGTATCTTTCTTGTCATATCAGCTCCCACAACAGGGTGCTTCTTGAAATGATTCTGGCCTTCCTCGTCTGTCGTAATGCACACAGGCTTTGCCACATCATGAAGCAGCATGGTAAGCCTTAGGATTTTGTCCGCCCGCACATGCTCCAAGGTATGAAGTGTATGCTCGCCGACACTGTACATATGGTGCTTATTGTGCTGAGGTGTCTGCATCATCACATCGAACTCCGACATGAATACCGCTGTGAGTCCAAGCTCATACAAATCTCTCATCATCTGCGGATGATCTGATGTCAGAAGCTTCACAAGCTCCACCTGGATTCGCTCTGCGCTGACCTTTGACAAGGTAGGGGCAAGCTCTTTTATGGCTGCTTTAGTCTGTGCCTCTATATCAAAGCCAAGCTGGGCTGCAAATCGCACCGCTCGAAACATCCTGAGTGCATCCTCGCTGAACCTGTCGTGCGCACAGCCCACACATCTGATCACATGTGCTTTTAAATCTGCTATGCCGTCAAATTCATCGACAAGCCCTGCCCTGTGATTATATGCCATGGCATTGATTGTGAAGTCGCGCCTCTCTAAGTCTAGCTTCAGATTGGAGGTAAAGGTGACCTCCTTTGGATGGCGTGCATCCTCGTACTCTCCGTCTATCCTGTAGGTGGTGACCTCATAGCCCACATGCTCCAGCATGACCGTGACTGTGCCATGCTGGATTCCTGTGTCTATCGTATGGTCAAATATCGCTTTGACCTGCGCAGGCTTTGCAGATGTGGTGATATCCCAGTCCTGCGGTGTCCTGCCAAGGAGACTGTCACGCACGCATCCACCTACCGCATATGCCTCAAAGCCATGCTCGTAGAGCCTGTCTATTATGAAGTTGACATTCTGCGGTAAATCTATACGCATCGTTTAGTTCTCCTTTTTTATTCTAAATGACGCTCGCCGGAGGGGCACATTGCCACAGCATACGACTGTAACACATGCTCTCATAACTCCTTAGTCTGGTGAGAGTAAATACCTCCTGCGGCAGAGCTTATTAGGCGCGAATTTAATATGCCTTACCCCAGTATACAAGTTTGTGCGCCGGCTTTCCACAGCATACGCATACGTCGGAAATCTGCTCCTGGTCACCAAACGGCATACAACGGCTTGTAACTGTTGTGTCCTCTTTGATTTTGTTCTCGCAGGCCTCATCTCCACACCACATTGCACGGATAAAGCCAGGCTTTGTCTCTGCGATTGCCTTGAACTCATTGTAGTCGTGTGCATCGTTTATATGGCTTGCAAGGAATGCCTTTGCCTTCTCGAGCATGTCATTCTGCATTGTCTCAAGTACCTCTGCGAGCTTCTCATTTACCTCATCAAGTGAGACAACGATTTTCTCTCTTGTGTCTCGGCGGACGATAACGCACTGGTTTTTCTCGATATCCTTTGGTCCAATCTCGATACGTGTTGAGATTCCCTGAACCTCCTGTGCTGCGAACTTCCAGCCAGGTGTCTTGTCGGTTGCATCGATTTTCACGCGGAAATCCTTTGAGAGCTTGTCCTTGAGGTCGTATGCCTTGTCAAGGACGCCATCCTTCTGCTGCTGGATTGGAATGACCATAACCTGTGTTGGTGCAATCTTTGGTGGAAGCACGAGTCCTGAGTCATCTCCGTGAACCATGATGATAGCTCCGATAAGACGTGTTGAAACGCCCCATGATGTCTCATGACAGTACTGTAATTTATTGTCCTTGTCTGTGTACTGGATGCCGAAGGCCTTAGGGAAGCCGTCACCAAAGTTGTGTGAGGTTCCTGACTGGAGTGCTTTTCCGTCATGCATGAGAGCCTCTATTGTGTATGTAGCCTCTGCTCCGGCGAACTTCTCCTTGTCTGTCTTTCTTCCCTTTACCATAGGGATTGCAAGGTATTTCTCACAGAAATCCGCATAGATGTTTAACATCTGTACTGTACGTGCCTCTGCCTCCTCGGCTGTTGCATGAACAGTATGTCCCTCCTGCCATAAGAACTCTGATGAGCGGAGGAATGGACGTGTTGTCTTCTCCCAGCGCACTACTGAGCACCACTGGTTATATACCTTTGGAAGGTCTCTGTGTGACTGTACTGTTTTGCTGAAAAGCTCGCAGAAAAGTGTCTCTGATGTAGGTCTTACTGCAAGTCTCTCCTGAAGTGTCTCAAGTCCGCCCTGTGTGACCCATGCAACCTCAGGTGCAAAGCCCTCTACGTGATCCTTTTCTTTCTGAAGCAGGCTCTCCGGAATGAACATTGGCATGTATACATTCTCTACACCTGTCTCCTTAAACATTGCATCGAGATTTTTCTGTATATTCTCCCAAATGGCATAACCATTGGGCTTAAAGATCATACATCCCTTTACAGATGAATAATCCATCAGCTCTGCTTTCTTCACAACGTCTGTATACCATTGTGTGAAATCTTCCTCCATGGAAGTGATGGCCTCTACTAATTTTTTCTCCTTAGCCATTGCTTTTCTCCTTTTTTATTTAATATTCTATGATATACGGGGCTTTTATATCTCATCCGGCCCCTGCACCACGCATAATTTTACTAACATATATTATTCCATAAGCGGGCTGATGTCAATAAGCCTAAAAACTTGTTGTGCAGTATTTTTCTTAATATTTATTCATCTTTCTTATTCAGATCAATTATTTTCATTTTTCTTAAAATCGACTCTTTAACTGTTCCACTTAAATATGCCGGATTCAATTTACGTTTTGTATATGCCAAATAGGTGTCTTTTGTTTGTTCAATCAGAATAGCTGTAAAAAACCTTTCCCAACTGAAATAAAGCTTGCTCTCTACATACTCTGATGGATTGCTCAATATGCTTCTTACTGTATTATTCTTTAAAATGTCGGCATCCATAATCATCCATTCAAATGATTCAGGCAAATATAAGGCCACATTTTTTCTGCCATGGATAACCTGCAACACCCTGTCAATCTCGGAACCAAATGCCGCCCCATCTGCAATGACAAGTATTTTTTCACCTTTATGTTTGTTCAGATAATGAAAGACATTTGATTTTCCATTCATAGATTCACATTTCAAACCATTTTCCATACATACATGTTCAAAAAATTGATATCCTGAATTGCTGTCTTCCGTAATAATAGTCTCCGGACTCACTTTATTTTCATATGTATCTGTTCCATATATACGATAGAATTCATGATAACTTTGTTTCAATGTCCCATATCTTCCAGATGTACGAATTCCATATATTTCTTCTACGCTATATGGCAATGCCGGTAAAGCTTCCCTGGTAACAATCACATAATAATTATCTGTTTTTTGAATTGTATCTGCAAAATCTACTGTCGTTATGAATTCATTTCCCTCATCAATAAATACAATACAGTCTGATATGCCTGACAACTGCTCTTTCCATAAACTTCCTTCAACCACATGACATTTTTTATCACATATTACTTCTACAGGTGTGCCGTTTGGATTATTCACAAAATCACGAATCATATCTACGAGCGTAGTTTTTCCAGTTGCACTGTTTCCCTGGATAATCGTCAGATTTCTCCGAAGCTCAAATTCATACTTTAAACGTTTTGTTGATACAATAATTTTATGTTTTCCTTTCATCGCATCCTCCTGCCATCAAACAAATTCACCTGCAATTGATACCAGTTCTTCCATGGTATGTACAATTTCATTCGTGTTAAGGATACGGATGTCAAATGGTTCAGCTTCAAATTTCATCAAATGACGTAGGTTTATTGTTCTGTCCTCTGTTTCTGCAATTTTTAATAACCATTTTGCACAATTATCTCCACAGGTCGATGCGTTGAAAATTTTATTTTTTTCAAACTTCACCAAAATCAATGTTTTAATACCACCTGATAACCCAGTAGGCGGTATTTTTCCTAACACCGGGCTGTCGATTACTCCACTGTCCAAAACAATCGACTGATCTACATCCTTTATCATCTTCTTCACAAATGGATCTGTAATCCAGTTATCTTCATAATCATACTTGAAATACGCTGCTGTATTATATACTGCCTCTTTCATATCTCCATAAAATATATTCAGCATACAAAATCTACTCCTCCCGTTAGATTAGCCTTGAATGATTTTCACCTCACTACAATCTCACAGAAACCGTTCTTAGGCGAACTATGTCTCTTAAGTATCCCCTACTCTCCACCGGCTTCAACCAATGGTTATATGAGCCTCCACGAAACACATCAATCCGCTATACTTAGCTATAGTATAGCGGATTGATTGGCAAATTACAATTATTATTACCGTTCCTTATTCATACATAAAATAAGGTAACTATGAGCCGAAAAAATCTGGTCTTTATGCAGTTACAGGGTTCGCAGCTGCAAGATTGCAAAGTGGTACAAACAATTTGAAAGTGCATTTTCATGAAATTTGTGCTAGAATAACATGTTGTTGTAATATGCTAAGGAGAATTTAGAATGGAAAACTATAAACGAGGACTGACAGCAGGAATCCCGATTGCGCTGGGATATCTGTCAGTTTCATTTACTTTTGGAATTATGGCGGTGTCATATGGACTATCCTGGTGGCAGGCTGTGCTCATTTCGATGACCACTGTCACATCTGCCGGACAGTTTGCAGGCATCGGAATTATGATGCATCCGGGACAGTATTTCCAGATGCTAATTTCGCAGATTACTATTAATATAAGGTATTCCTTTATGTCGATTTCGGTTGGTCAGAAGGCGGATTCCAGATTTAGCGGAATTTCCAGATGGATACTCGGCTTTATGATGACTGATGAGATTTTTGCCGTGGCAAGCCAGGAGGATTCTGTGAGCAGAAGCTTTTTTGCAGGACTTTCAACTCTTCCATACATCGGCTGGGCTGTCGGTACGCTGATAGGTGCTATACTGGGAAGCATTCTGCCGGATAGGCTTATGAGTGCGCTGAGTCTTGCTATTTATGGCATGTTCGTGGCTATCGTGGTTCCTGAGATGAAGAAATCGCGGGCGGTCGTGTTTGTTGTGGTACTTGCACTCGTGCTTAGCTGCATGTTTTACTACGTACCGTTTTTGTCAAGGATTTCAAGCGGTATCACTATCACTGTTGTAGCCATTGTGGCTGCAGTTATCGGTTCGCTGCTGTTTCCGGTTGCAGATGATACTGATAAGGAATGATTTATTAAATATTTGATAATAAGCGTATAAGGAGATTTTACATAATGAAAAACAGTGTATTTTTTATATATTTACTCATACTCGCGGGCTCCACATATCTGATCCGCGTTATTCCTTTTATCGCAATAAAAGAAAAGATCAACAACAGCTTCGTGCGATCTTTTCTATACTATATTCCGTATGCAGTTTTAACCGCCATGACTATTCCGGCAGTGTTTTATGCTACTAACTGGTGGGTTGGCGCAGCAGCAGGACTTATAGCGGCTGTGGTATTTGCCTTAAAGGGCAAGGGGCTTACAACTGTTGCCGTGGCTTCCTGTGTGGCGGTATTTGTGGTAGAGCTGTTTCACTAATCAACGAACAGCCTATGCATGTATCCGGAATGATGGAATCTTTATTTTAATTTACCTTCTCCTGTCTATGTCACTGTCACTGTAATAGCGTGCCTTGCTTGCATACATTCTCCTGTCTGCTTCCTTCGCAATATCGTGTACAAACTCCCAGTCTTCCTCCAGACTGCTTACACAGCCGTATGAGATGGTCATCGAATCGACTAATTTTCCTCTCCATTTTGCCATGCTGCTGTCGAAATGCTTTGTCATTGCATCAAGCTCATCCGGCTTTTGGGTGACTATCACCGCGAACTCATCTCCGCCTATTCTGTATACACTGCCATAATCCCCAAAGCTTGCCTTCATGCATGCTACGGCTGCGCAGATCATCTCATCCCCCGCAGCATGTCCATATGTATCGTTTACATGCTTTAAGCTGTTTAAATCAAGTGATATATATATCCACTCTTTTTTCAAAGTAAGCTTATTGATATCTGTCTCATAGGCATGTCTGTTCAGGCAGCCTGTAAGCTCATCGGTATTTGATGTATACAAAAGCTTTTCTTTCTCATATTTTTCCTTCATAATCTTTGAAAACATATACGCCATGCAGCATGATGCGAGTATCAGATATATGCCCACTACAAGCATTGCCACTACGCTGTTCGTCATATAAAAGGATCTTTCAATGGTGACGGCCACTATATATTTGTCATCTTTCCTGATTACACATCTGCAGCCGGTACCATTTACGCTAATCTGCCTTACTGTGGGCTTATCGCTTTCCTTAATATCTGTTGGAATGCCTAAATCGTGAAAGGTTTTTCCTATTTTATCACAAGCTGTGGCTCCCTTAATCAACCCCGTGTCTGCATCTGCCACATATATTTCCATGCCCTTGTACACAGGCATGTCAGAAACCACTGTAGATATTTCATTCTGCTTCAATTCATCTAAGAGCCTTTGCGGCTTCAAGCCCACCTGTACCATCATTGTACCTGCCTCATTCCAGGTGATGGCATACATCATTGCCTTGCCCTCTGATGTATTAGGTGTGACATCCTGGCACATCGTAAGGCTTTTATCGGTGAGCATTGGTTTAAAATATGACATCTGAGTCCCCGAATCAAAGCTGTAGCCAAAGTATTTTGGCACGCTGCCGCTGGTTATACAACCTGTTTCATCAAACAGATGTATCTCATCTACCGACATCAGCTTCACTATCTTTTGCAATTCCTCCACATCATTTTCTACCTGTGGCTTTGCATCTACGATATATGACACTGCCTTTGCCCTGACTATATAATCGTCCTTTAACGATTCTATAAGCTCCTCCTCACTTTGGTCATTTTTATCGAGCACAGTGACAACACGATCCAGAAGCACCTTTGATAGCCTATATGCATTTGCATCATTTACATATCTCAAAATTCCCGCCTCGAGGAGCAGTGCTACTACGATTACTGCAACTGAGACCATTGCAAATCTTCGCTTATTCTTCATATCCAAATTATACCAAACTTATGCTGATTACGCTATATTTTTCTATAAAATTAAGGACCGCAGGTCATCGCCTGCCGGGCAACGCACATACTCCCCGTAAGCGAATAGCGAAGCGGCTTAGATACTGTAGAAATTATGCCATGAAACACAGAAACGCTCCTGCATGGACGCAGGGGCGAGGAGAACCGCGCCACGGATGGCGCGTTTCGACGGTTTCGTCAAGCATAGAAACCCTTCAAGCATAATTTCGTACAGAATCTTAGCCGCGCAGCGTAGCTTACGGGGAGTATGTGCGTTGCCCGGCAGGCGATGACCTGCGGTCCTTACTCTTTGCTAAAACTCAGGTACTTTATTGTGGCTTCGGTATCTGACAGTCAACATACAAGATGTGGTTTATCAGCCAGTCTGTGAGATACTTGAGGATTCCCATGATCTGCTCATCCTGATCTATCTCCTCATCACTGTGATGCTCAATGAACTCATCCAGCTTTTGTACAAATTCCATATGCTGAACCTTCTGTGTAAACATCTTCTTGTAATGGATTGATTCCATATACTGCTCCTCGTCAGCAAAGTGCTTTACCGTGTAGTCGCGCAGCTTCTCCAATATGATATCCATCTTATCATATTTATCCGGTGTAAACTCATCATGCAGCAGTTCATATGCTTCATCTGCATATTTAAATAACTGCTTGTGCTCCTCATCTATCATATCTATTCCGATATAATATTCAGGTTTCATTTCATACATAATTTCATCCTTCTTTCTTTTATAATAATATGTTAACTTTATGTTGTAGTAACTGTTGTAGGCCTTTTTATCATTACCAATGTTTTGACATTACGTCCCAAATGACTTATGATGTATAACGTAAACAGGTTGCTAGGCGACTATTTCAAGCGCCAGAACCATAAAATATAGTACTGCCGGTCACATCGCAGTGTGGCCGGTGATAACCGGACAGTCATTAATTTATGGATTTTATATGCTTTTGGTTGTAGATCAGATGCAGATACATCGCATCGTGGGCACGGACGGCATCGTGGGCAGCAATTGCATCTGCAATTTCACGATGAGTTTCGATAGCTTCATCATGCATGGTGAATTTTGCAGACTCACTGATCAGAGGAATTGAACTGTTGATGATAGGAACCAGCTTTGGAACAACTATATTTTTGCTGCTTAAGGCAATAGCAGTATGAAATGCTATATCCTTTTCTGTATGATTTTTATTTGCAAGAAGAAATTTTTCGGCATTTTCACATGCAGTAAGGATATTTTTTATATCTGTCTCATCTGCACGAATAGCGGCCATGGCTGCTATGGATGGTTCGATTAGAAATCTGATTTCCATCAGATCTTTAATCATCTTTTGTTTATCTTCAATAAAGGTCAGACCGAGGGGATCATCAATCATCCCGGGAGTGGCGGAAACATATGAACCGGAGCCCTGGCGTATGGTGATTACATTACGTGATGCGAGTGCCCGCATAGCTTCACGCAGAGAGCTTCTTCCAACATTCAGCCGTTCACACATTACGGTTTCGTTCGGAAGCTTGTCACCCGGCTGCAGGTTTTCATCCAGTATGTATTTGATAATTCTCTCTGTAATCCTTTGGGAAAGAGTTTTTTCTTTGGAATTTTGCATGTGATTTGCCTCCTGTTGCCCAATGCCTTGATGTTTAACTATTCTTTCAAATATTTCATTGGCATTCTTTTTGTCTGTAACTCCCGGAAAATATTCCTTATATCACATAGTTGTTTAAAAACGCGCCTTTTTCGCATGGTCTGCCATACAGATATCCCTGCATATAGTCTACATGGATTTCTTTCATTGCGCAAGCCCACTCTTCCTTCTCAATTCCCTCAATGCAGATTTTTATATTTACACTGTGAACCATCTCTATAATCTTTCTGAACAGCTCATGGTCCTTTTCACTGCGCATCGCCATTGCCGTAAAATCCTTATCTATCTTTACATAGTCCGGGTTCATCTCACTGATATAGCGAAGATTTGAATAGCCTGTTCCAAAATCATCTATTATAAACTGGATATTATTCTCATCAAGCTTTTTCCTGAAGCTGCAAAAACATGGCGTCATATCCATGAATCCACTCTCTGTCATTTCGATACAGATTGATTCAGGTCTCAAATTGTTTGCCTGGATAGCAGTAAGGATTTTATTTGCCATACTTCCACGCATAATCTGTATATATGATACATTGATATTTACCCTGAAATCCGCAATATACTGCTGCATTTCACGGCACATTTTTGCTGCTTCGTTCAATACAAACTCTCCAACCGGAATGATGAGCCTGCTCTCCTCCAGTAAGGGAATAAACTCAACCGGGGAAATCATTTCATCACCCTCATCCGAATGCATGAAAAACCGTAAAAGTGCCTCTGCACCGATTATTCGATCAGCACTATCTAAGATAGGCTGGTAATATACCTCAAAGCCTTCAAAATCATTTACAGTTGCGCTACGAAGCGCACTCAGGATGGTATTTTTGCGCAATGACGCTTTATAATCCTCTTCCTCGAAGAAATAAAGGCTTCCTCCGCCTCTTTTTTTGGCGCATTTTAAAGAAAAATCCGACTTTTTCCTGCACTCTATTGCTCCCTCTGCCAGTGTTGATATATCTGTCACTCCGGCAGAAACCGAAAAGATTGATTTATAGTTTTCATCAACTATAAACTCATCAATTTTTTCACCTATCCTTTTGAACAACTGCACCACCTCATCCTGCGATTTGCTCAACATATCCACAAGCATATACTTGTCTGTAACAAGATGATATATTTTCTGACCGCCTGAGAGACAATCTGCTATGCATTCAGCCACTCTTTTTAGTATGTAGTTGCCATATATCTGTCCATGAACATTATTGATTATCCCAAAATCGTCAATCCCAATCTGTATGAAATAACCCGACCGCTTCTCTTTAGGCTGTGAATAGAGATATGACGCCATCTCCTTTTCACCTAACAGCCCACTGATATTGTCAGCTCTCTGCCTGTTTCCTGTCTCATTCATACAGCCGATAATATAGTGCGGTTTCCCCTCATTATCATTGATTACCTCCCCACGGCAGTTAATCCATACCGGTAAATTCTTCCTGCTAATCAAACGACATAGCACGTTGTACCTTTTTTCTTTTCCACCATATATTTTACGCTTGTGATTTTCGAGCAGCTTACGGTCTTTCTCATAAACCAACGTACGAAGATGCTTTATTGCATCATTCATAAATTTATCAGGAAACATAAAACGCTCTACCGCTGACTGTGATATCCGCAGTGTATCATTCTTCAAATCTATAATATACAGATAATCATCCATACAAGGTGCAATTAAATCAATCATGCTTCCTGTTTCCAGCTCGTCAAGTATTTTATATGCATCAAAAGCCATCATTAAATTTCACTTTCTATTTATATTACTCTTCAATGTCTGAGATTTTGAATTTCGCTATCATTTCACTCAGATTTTCTGATTCACTGCTCATCTGCTGGCTCGCAGCCGCACACTCCTGTGATGTTGCTGAATTGGTCTGTACAACATCATTGATCTGCTCAATTCCTTCGTTAATCTGCTTGATCTCACTGGTCTGGGTCTCCAGTGTATCAGCTATATTAGTCACCTCTTTTGTAATCACCTTAGAGTTCTCTGCTACTTCTTCAAGCTGTGAGGCTGTCTGCTCTGCAATATTCATACCTTTTTCAACAGCTTGCACAGATGTCTCTATAAGCGCAGCTGATTCCTTTGCAGCCTGTGCACTTTGATCGGCAAGCATATTTACCTGATTTGCCACAACCGCAAAGCCTTTTCCTGCCTCTCCTGCCCTTGCCGCCTCAATAGAAGCATTTAATGCAAGCAAGTTGGTCTGTGATGCAATCTCATTAATAGTTGATATAATCTGGTCAATCTGTTTAGAGGCTTCGTTTATTTCATGCATAGATGTAACCATCTCCTGCATCTTTCCATTGCTTTCCCAGATTGCCTCTCCAAGCTCATCCACTTTTCCACTGATTTCCTTTGCACTCTTTGAATTCTGCTCCACCTGCTCTGAAACTCCCTCAACTGTCGCTGTCAGTTCCTCTACAACCGCAGCCTGATTGGTTGCACCGTCTGCAAGGTCATTTGAGCTTGCAGCTACCTGCTCTGCCGCACTTGAAACCTCGCTTGATACATTCTGGATTCCCTTTATGGTGACTGCCATACTTTTTTCAAATTCCATAAATGACTGTAAAATACCTACAAAATCGCCTCTCCACTCTACTTCCGGCTGTGCATCAAAATGTCCGTCCGCAAAGAGCTTCATCGACCTGTCTATATCATCCACATATGAGCCGAGAATACGGATAGACTTTCTCATGCTGTGTGCCAATCTACCGATTTCATCCTCTGAATGGTACTCAAGTGCGCTGTGAAGATTTCCTTCTGTCAGCTCCTTTGCCACATCCTCGATTGCATGTAATGGCTCAAGGATTGTATCAAGCACGATCTTTCCTGTTCTCTTTGTCAACTGCCATGCACATATCAGACAGACAATGATGACTATGAGTCCGACTGCAGCACATACGTATGTACTTACAACTGCCTGATGGCTTCTTTCGTCAGTCAGCTTGTTGATTTCCTTTGCAAGCTCAACAGTTTGATTTAACTTTGGTGTACACTCATTGATAATCTGATCAACAGCCTCATCCTTCTGTCCGGCTTTAATCTTATCCATGATTGAGTATCCGGTATTCGCCCAGTCAGAAAGAGCCTTTGAATATTCATTATACTTATTCTCCGGAACAACACCTGATTTTTTTATTGTTTTTAACTGCACATCAACATCCTCGAGCAAAGCTTTTGCGTCCTGCTCATAGTCGTCATATGTTGATTTGTCAGGATTAAGTGCCATCTCTCTTACATTTCTTGCCGCTGCAGTTACATTTATTCTGCATGTCTTAACCGCCTGATCAGAAGCATTTACCTTGTTTACATAGTTTAACATATTGAAAAACAACACACCAATGACCGCAATCGAAAGCAGTCCCGAAATAAGCATCATGGTAATAACCATTCTATAGCCATAGTTGATCCTTTCACCCAAATGCATGTTTTCAAATTTCTTTTTCATTGCACCTTTTTTTGAAGACATAGTTTGTTATTTCCTCCTATCTTATGATACCTTTTGACCATTTAATCATATTATTATTTATACTCAAGTCCGAATTCATCAGATGAATTTAGTATAGTACTATTTTTCTAAGGGCACAATACTATATTCTTAATAATCTTTATGTAAATCTTTCTATTAAATATGTGGTTTTGCACAAAATGGTAAGATTTTTTCGTAATTTTCTCAAAATACATATGATGATTTTTATCTTGTTTTATGTAATGATGTAAGTCCCGGCTGCCCGACCGGCACACACAGCTCCCCACGTGCTACACTGCGCTGCTAAGATACTGTACGAAATTATGCTTGAAGGGCTTCTATGCCTGACGAAACCGTCGAAATGCGCCGTCCGTGACGCGGTTTTCCTCGCCCCTGCGTCCATGCAGGATCGTTTCTGTGCTTCATGGCATAATTTCTACAGTATCTAAGCAGCTTCGCTATTCGCACGTGGGGAAGCTGTGTGTGCCGATTGGGCAGCCGGGGCTTGCTGTTATATATTCAAGAAAAATCAGCTCAGAAGTGAAAATGCAAATACCACGATGCCAAGTATTACAAGCACAATGCCTGTGGCACGGTTTAAGGTTTTTGCGGATGCCTTGTTTGCAAAGACCGCTGCAATTCTCGCCCAAAGGAGTGTAAACGCAATACATAAAAGCATCACAAACCAGTCCGGTTTTCCTCCGATGGCAAAGTGCGAGGCAGCTCCTGTAAAGGCTGTAAATGCCATGATAAATACGCTCGTTCCGACTGCAGTCTTTAGCTCATAGCCAAGCACTGATGTGAGGATGAGGAGCATCATCATGCCACCGCCTGCACCTATGAAGCCACAGATAAATCCGATAAGCACACCACAGATTACTGACTGGATGGCTCTCTTTTTAGCTGAAACTCCCTGCATGGCCTCCTTTGTTGTCATGACAGGACGGACTATAAACTTGATTCCGAGTAAAAATGTCATAAATACCGAAAAGCTGCCCATTGTTGCTGACGGCAAAAGACTTGATACATAGCTTCCAACAACCGTGAAGCATAAAACCGTGACCATCATTATAAGTCCGTTTTTCACATCAAGGTTCTTGTTCTTTCCATATGTATAGGCTGACACTGCGCTGGCAAGTACATCAGACGACAGGGCTATTCCCACTGCCATATACGGGTCCATTCCCAAAAAGGTAATGAGCATAGGGCTTATTACTGCTGCTGCGCTTAGTCCCGCAAAGCCGGTTCCAAGGCCAGCTCCCATACCGGCAAAAAATGTTACTATTATAGTTATTAATGTGCTCATTTATGTGATTTCCTCCTGATTATTTCATCCAGATTATTATCAAGCTGTTCCATAACAATTGTCAGCTGCTTTTTCTGCTCCTCATCTATCCCAGCAAACAGATCTGCTGTAAACTGCTGCTGTATGCGTCTCCCTCTTTCTATGACAGTCTCGGCTTTTTTTGTACAGACAAGCTCCGTTTTCCTCCTGTCATTTTCCACAGGCTTTCTCTCCAGATAGCCCTCATTCACAAGCTTGTCAACATTTACAGACACAAGATTTGCCTTGATTTTTCTTATTTCCACTATATCCCTTGCCGTCTTGTATTCCGGATTATTCGCCAGAAACATAATGATATCAAACGCTGTCTGCGGGAGCTTCAGCTCATGGCACAGCGGTCTGCACTCATCGCTGTAGGTTCGCGAAATTTTCTCTGCAAACTCAAAGTTAAATTTCATATGTGATATTCCTTCTTTCCTTTTCCTATTTCGCTGCTATGTTATACATTTTTGAATTATTCATTTTTGAACTAATTATATATCTCTCTGTCATTTTGTCAAGCGGTTATTGTAATTTATACCAGCGGAATCAGCTTTGTTATGACAGCCATGTTTGTTGTCATCTTTCTGGAACAATGCTCACCCGCTTCCTGCCATTTGCAATTTTTAATGAAAAAAGACCAACTCCTGCATTCGTGCAGTATCTCGGAAAATTTCTGCCGCCTGCGGTATTCGGTATGCTTGTCGTATACTGCCTCAGAAATGTGGATATAGTGTCTGCACCACACGGACTTCCCGAATTCATATCCGTGATTGTGACTGGTGCACTCCATATATGGAAAAGGCAGATGCTCCTCTCTATCGTGGGAGGAACTATCTGCTATATGCTGCTTATCCATATGATGATATGAAGGTCAAAAGGTATTTTTTATCTTACAATCACAGAGCTATCTCCACATTTTTGCCACAGAATGCAACTCCATATTTTGTTATTTCTATTATTCCTCTGTCTATCATATCTGTATCATAATTTTTATCTTCTATCTGCTGCAATGCCTCCTGGGCTGATGTAGCAAGCATTTTTTCTTCTTTGACCGATTTAAACTCCATTATAATTGCAGGCATTGATGAAACCTTTGGCTCCAATGTCAAATCAAATCTGCCATCACCTGATTCGCGGTTTGACCTGATATAATACATCGCAGACATCCCGGCAGATAAACCAAGCATCAGCCCATGATAAAAGCCTTCCGCGGCGCCATCAAAACTGCTTGCACACGTCAGCATATACTTTCTTAGAGCAGTTTTTAATCTCTCTCCGTCCTTTAGATAAAGAGCCTTTTCCAGCTCTGCCATCACATTTTGGGTCATATTATTTCTAATCCAGAATAATATTTCTGAATTATATACTCTTCTGATTTCCCGATTCGGAAGAGCAAGCTCAACAAATGTACCAAATTCTGTTTCTACTGCAGTATTTAGCGGCTTTAAATAACCGGAAACAAGAAGAAAACTAAATATGCTATCTGCACCATCTGTTATTCTTGGATATATCACATCCATATTTAATGATGTCTGCACTGATTTTCCCTGAATGAGTGAAATCAGATCATCCGCAATTTCAGGTGTCAATGATTTCATTATCTCTCGAATAATCTCATTATCACTTGTATTTGTCCAGAATGGTTTTGGCGTACAATCATTATTAAAGTAGTTTGCCACCGACCATGGATTGTATATGTCCGTATTTCCAAACCTATATCCATCATACCATTCCATTAACTGAGCTTTTTTATCAGTACAACCATAATAGTCAGCCATTACGCTAACCTCATCCGTTGTAAATCCAAAGTACTCACTGTATTTATCATCAAGCACCGAATTTACCACCAGATTATTCAGACCACTAAACAGATTTTCTTTAGAAACACGCAATATTCCTGTAAGCACACCAAATGCAAGCGCCGGATTATCCTTCAAGCCGCCTGACATAAAATTTCTCATAAAGGTTATTACATCATTATAAAAGCCCTTTGAATGCCCCTGCTGAATCGGTGTATCGTACTCATCAATTAAAATAACTACCTTACTGTGATGATACTTTTCCAGCATACGGCTCAAATACAACAGTGCTCTGGCGTATTCCACATCGCTTAATTTTCCCTTCTGCAGTCTGTTCAAATAATCACGTTCCACCTCATCACAAGCATCCCATGAAAAAAGCTCCTGATGCCTCATATATTCATCTCTTATAACAAGTCTTACAGCCTCTAAGGAGTCATTCCAGTTATCAAATTTTACATCCTTAAAGGTAATGTATATAACAGGATATGTGCCCTGTTTTTCACGATATTTTTCACCGCACGACCATATTTTTTTATCCCGAAAATATATAGAGCTGTCAGCATCCGTTTTTTCAAAATAAACCTTCAACATATCCATCGCAAGCGTTTTACCAAACCTTCTTGGTCTGGTAAACAGTGTGACTGTCGCATGGTCATCTATTAAATCACGGATTAACAAGGTTTTATCTACATAATAACAGTTTTTCACAGTATCCACGTACGATGTACTTCCTACTGCACACGGAAGTTTTTCATCCTCAAGGCGCTTTTCCCTCTGATAAGTATAAACCGATGTCTCCGGTATTTTCCATCTTCGTCCATCCTGATAAGCCCCAATGATTTCTCCGTTGTTGCACAGTCCTACCACTCTTCTTACAGAAATCCCTAACAATTCAGCAGCCATCTTACTTGAAATATACTTGGTTTCGGTCATTTTTACCCTCCATTCGGAAACACTCAGCTATTTATCGGAAATATTATAGCACTCTTCGGAAATAATATCAATTTTTTCGGAAATTAGCTATTCTTTGCCTATTTTTTGAGAACTACCATATATAAATGCTATTGAATATACCATCTATAAATGCTATTGAATACCTTGAAAGTATCCTGCAGTCATGGTATTATATGTAATTGGCGCTTTGTTGCACATTTTAAACACCGGCTAATCTACCGGTGATTTTAATTTTAATAACTAAAGCTTCGTACATATATAATGTAGAATTTTTAAATTAACAATCATTTACAATAGGAGGAATTATGAGTCAGGAAACAAATTCAGCCCCTGTAACCGAGAACAAGATGGGAACCATGCCTATCGGCAAGCTTGTATTTAACATGTCTTTGCCTATGATGATTTCCATGCTCGTACAGGCTCTATACAACATCGTGGACAGTATTTTCGTTGCAAAGCTGTCCGAAAACGCACTCACGGCTGTTTCACTTGCCTTCCCTTTGCAGACACTCATCATTGCTGTCGCAACCGGTACCGGTGTAGGTGTAAACGCGCTGCTGTCAAAGTCACTCGGTGCCCATAAATATGATGAAGCCAACAAAATCGGCATCAACGGTGCCGTACTATATGCATTCAGCTACATAATATTTCTGATTCTCGGACTTACAATCGTAAAGCCTTTTTACATGAGTCAGATTGGAAATGCTGATGTCGAAATCATGGATATGGGTGTGAACTACCTGAGTACTGTTATGATTTTTTCATTTGGTATTTTTGCGGAAATCTATTTTGAGAGGGTGCTTACCTCTACAGGAAGAACTATTTTCAGCATGACCTCACAGCTTTGCGGTGCCATCACAAACATTATTCTGGATCCTATCATGATCTTTGGACTTCTTGGCTTCCCTAAGCTCGGTGCTACCGGTGCAGCCGTGGCAACCGTTGTGGGACAGTGCGTAGCCGCCGTTGTTGCCTTTGTCTGCAACCACAAATTCAATCATGAAATCAGCCTGAGTTTCAAGGGCTACAGCCCGGATTTCAAAATCATGGGAACCATTTATGCTATCGGTATTCCGTCAATCATCATGCAGTCTATAGGCTCTATAATGACATATGCCATGAACAGAATACTTATCGGCTTTTCATCGACTGCCGCTGCTGTTTTCGGTGTTTATTTCAAGCTGCAGAGCTTCTTCTTTATGCCTGTATTCGGACTGAACAACGGAATCACACCTATCATCGCATTCAACTACGGTGCTCAGAACAGAAAGCGTATGGTTAAAACAATAAAGGTCAGCCTGATAACAGCATTCTGTCTGCTCTTCGTTGGCTTTGCCTGCTTTGAGTTCATACCACAGGTGCTTTTAGGAATGTTCAGCGCCTCTGACGATATGCTCAAAATCGGAGTTCCGGCGCTCAGAATAATCGGCGTGCATTTCCTCATCGCATGGTTTTGTATTATCGTCGGCACAGTATTCCAGGCTTTGGGAAAAGCTGTCTTTTCCATGATCGTATCAATCATGCGTCAGCTTGTGGTTTTAATTCCTGCAGCATACATCCTTTCAAAGCTCGGTGGACTTCACGCTGTATGGTGGGCTTTCCCGATAGCAGAGGTGATATCATTTACTGTTTCGACATTATTCTTAATCAGGATCAACAGAACTATCATCTCAAAGATTCCTGATGGAAGCGATGTGCTGTAAGAAATTTTACTTGAGCTTTAAAATAATCAACAATAAAATCCACTGCATTATATCATGTGCGTAATCATATGATATAGTGTAGCGGATTTATTATATTTATGTCATATTTTCACATATTTCTGATTTCTTTATCTTGCGTATTTTCTTCCTCTATTACACGTATTTTATGTTGCTGGTCACACTGTTCGGTGTGAACAGTAACGATTTTATATAAAAAGTGTAATCTGCAGATTCAAACCTCTTTTAAAAAATGCGATTTTGTGGTAAAATAGCAAAAAAGAAAATGCGATTTTGTGGTAAATCGTCGAAATAAAAAATGCGATTTTGTAGTAAAACATCAAAATAAAAAATGCGATTTTGTAATTTTATTAGGAGAATGTCATGTTTAAGCGAAAAATATATGATAAATTATTGCAATGGAAAAAGGATTCCGATGGTAAAACAGCACTCTTAATCGAAGGAGCCCGTCGTATAGGCAAGTCAACCATCGTAGAGTCATTTGGACGAAATGAATACAAAAGTTATATAATCATTGATTTCTCAATTGTCTCAAAAAATATACGTGAACTGTTTGAGGATATTTCAGATCTGAATTATCTGTTTTTGCAGTTGCAGCTCCAATACAAAGTCGATCTCTATGAGAGAGAGTCTTTGATTATTTTTGACGAAGTACAATTATGCCCCCGCGCAAGACAGGCTATCAAATCACTTGTAAAAGATCACCGATATGATTATATAGAAACCGGTTCTCTGATTTCTATCAAAAAAAACGTACAGGATATACTTATTCCAAGCGAAGAGAGAAAGCTAAACATGTATCCTATGGATTATGAAGAATTTTTATGGGCTTTGAATGATGAAACAACTATCCCCCTAATCCATAAGCTATTCGATTCTCAAAAACCCTTCGGAGAAGAGATTAATCGTAAATTGATGCGTGATTTCCGTCTTTATATGCTTGTCGGGGGAATGCCGCAGGCAGTTGATGAATATATCAAAACCAATAACTTCCGTAAGGTTGATGACGTAAAGCGTGATATTCTGAATCTTTATGAAGATGATTTCAAAAAAATAGATGCTACTGGAAAAATATCTATGCTTTTTGATGCAATTCCTGCGCAGCTAAACAAAAATGCTTCGCGATATCAGGTATCAAGCGTACTGACAAACAATCGCGCCGATAATACACTGGAACTGATTGCAGAGTTAAAAGACTCAAAAACTGTTTTGGTATCATACCATGCAAATGACCCAAGTGCCGGTATGTCAACCAACAAAGACTTAACCCGGTTTAAACTATTTTTATGCGATACCGGGCTGTTTACTACATTGATGTTTAAAGACAAAGATTTCACAGAAAACATAATTTATGAAAAATTGTTAAATGACAAGCTAGGAACTAATCTAGGCTATCTTTACGAAAATGTAGTTGCACAGCTTTTAACGTGTAATGGCAACGAATTATTTTACTATACTTTTTTTAATGAAAGTTCGCGCCATAATTACGAAATAGATTTTCTTATTGCCAAAAAAAATAAGGTTTGCCCTATTGAGGTAAAATCCAGTGGCTATAAAACCCATAAGTCCCTGGATGAATTTTCAATAAAATTTTCAAACCGTATTCTTCAAAAATATCTCGTATATACAAAGGATTTCTCAAAAGACAAAGACATACTCTGTCTGCCTGCTTATATGATTTCGTTTTTGTAAGAAGAATACTTTTTAAATATGATTTTAATACACACACTTATATGGAGGATTAAGACATGAAATTTATATCGTGGAATGTAAACGGACTGCGTGCATGCGTCCAGAAGGGCTTCCTTGATTTTTTTAACAGTATAGATGCGGATTTCTTTTGTATACAGGAGTCCAAGCTGCAGGCAAGGCAGATTGACCTTGACCTGCCGGGCTATCACCAGTACTGGAATTACGCCGAGAAAAAAGGCTATTCCGGCACAGCCATTTTTGCCAAAAACAAGGCATTATCAGTGTCTTACGGCATAGGCATTGAGGAGCATGATAAGGAAGGACGCGTCATCACTCTTGAATATGACAATTTCTATCTGGTAACCTGCTATACTCCAAACTCACAGAATGAGCTGAAAAGGCTGCCGTACCGTATGCAGTGGGAGGATGATTTCCGTGAATATCTTAAGACACTCGATGCCAAAAAGCCTGTCGTACTGTGTGGTGATCTGAACGTCGCACACAATGAAATCGACCTGAAAAATCCAAAGACAAACCGCAAGAATGCAGGTTTTTCAGACGAGGAACGTGCTAAAATGACAGAGCTTCTAGGCTCCGGTTTTACCGATACCTTCAGATATTTTTATCCGGATGCCGAGGGTATATATTCCTGGTGGTCATACCGTTTTAAGGCACGCGAGAAGAACGCAGGCTGGCGTATCGACTACTTTATCACATCAAAACGCATCAATGATAAGCTGCAAAAGGCAGCGATCCATACCGATGTGCTCGGTTCAGACCACTGCCCTGTAGAGGTTGATATTGAATTTTAAATTTAAGGTTATGTACTACTTTTCAATATAGTTAAACCTCTGTATTTTAAATAATATTCTTGAAGCAATAAAACTTATGATTGATATGCCAATATTTAACCATACTGATATTATGTAGAAACTATCCTCTACATAATGAAACTTATCATCAGTTTCTGTAAATACAATTGGAAGAATATTGGCATATTGATTCATTCCTGTTGCCCCATCCACAATACCTATTGTCCAGGTTATATCATGACTTGCACTAACAACCTGAAATAAGCCATATGCCTGAGCACCTACTATTCCAACAAAAAGTGATGCCATTATTATTGCGCCAAATACAGAATTATTTATTTTCTTGATAACAAGCAAAAGCATGATCAGCAATGATAAAAATGAGAATATCGCAACCATTTTACTAAGTAAATATATCATTCCAACTTTTATTAAAGATTTCGCTGCATTATCCGGCAGAATAATCAAATAGCGTACCATACTAACAACGAAAAATAGTAACATATATGTTCCAAACACAATTGCTTTCATCCATAAAAGCCTATATTTACTAATCGGAAGTAAATGCAACATTCTATCTTTATTCAAATAAAAGAATGAAAACAAATCATAAATTGTCAGAAATACAATTCCTACCCATGATAGCATTTGCCATATTGAATAAATCATATCTACCCCTTCAACCATCGGTATTATATGCAAAATATGAAGTATATCTAATAAAAATTCTATTCCAAAGATTGTTCCCCAGAAATATTTATATCTCATATATTCATTTTTCCAAATGCTCATCTTAATTTCTCCTTAAAAATTGTCTCAAGATCTGCTTTGTTTTCTTTTTTTAGACTTTGCACATTATCATGCAAAATAACTTTCCCGTCTTTCACCATGATAATGCTATCGAACAATGACTCTACATCACTAATTAAATGTGTGCTGATAAAAACAATACTTCCTTTTTTTCGCTCACTCTTGATCATTTCCATTATGTCATCCCTTGTCAAAGGATCAACAGCAGCTAATGGCTCATCAAAAATATAAACATCCGAATTTCTTGAAAGTGCAAGAACCATATGTATCTGTTCAAGCATACCTTTGGAACACTGGGAAATTTTCTGATTCAATTTTAATCCAAGTTTTCCTAACAATTTTGTAGCTTTATCTGAATCAAAATCATTAAAAGCATCCTTATAATATTTTATCGCATCTTCTAATTTCATGTATCTATATATAAAAGGTTTATCCGGCAGATAAGAAATATCTTTAGCACAGATTCCTCTTACTGCACCTGTATAGTTATTTATAGAACCGGTCAACACACTTATTAATGTTGTCTTACCGGCACCATTTGGTCCGAAAATTCCTATAATCGAATTTTCTTCCTTTATCGACAAATTTATATCTTTTAAAATATGTGTTCCACCTAACGAAACATTTAAATTTATTATTTCTATCATAGTTCTTTTTCTTCCTCATCAATTACGTCCATACTATAAAAAAAGCAGATACAGTTTCAGCAATCTGAGCAATCATGGTATTTCTCCCTTTCGCTTGCTGATACTATATCTACTCTCATTTTTATGTTTTATCAATAATTTGTCCTATTATGTACATTTTTCGACTTAAACTGCATATTGTCCGGAATATCTAAAAGCATATCACAGCAAAATTTATTGTCGCTTTCATAAAATTCAATAGAACCATTATATTTTTGTACTACTTCTTTCATGGAAAGAATACCCAATCCATGTACCTCTTTTTCATTTTTTGTAGATATCAAATTCGGATTATCTTCCAATACCGAATTAATTATCGTATTTTTTACCGATATCATAAAAAAGTTATCTACATTCCTAAGTTCTAAATATATTTCATTATTACCCTCGCCTGAAACTCCTTCTATAGCATTGTCCAAAGCATTCCCCAATAGTACACACAGATCCAGATCTGAAAATTCAGGTATTTCATTTGCAATATAAATATATATTTTAATATGTCTATCGGAGCATATCTTACTTTTACTGTTTATAATGTAATTTACTACATCATTATCGCAAAAGACTTTATTCGAAATTCCATCCAATACGGTATCGTTATATTTTTCCATATAATCTACAGCTTCATTAATTTTTCCCGAATGCAGCATTGTCAATGCCACCTGAAAATGCTGTTTAAGATCATGACGAATACTTCTGACCGACTGATACAGTATTTTGGTTTCCTCAACACTTTTCTCCTGGCTCTTAAAAGCCTGTTGCAAAATACTATACTCAAGCTGTTTTGCATGGTCCTTCTGCATATTCACATATAGTACATATACCAAAGAATTTGTCATCAGTATTCCCAATATTGATAGAATTGAAAAAATATGTTGCATCGGTGACAATTGTTCTTCAATATTAATTATAATCAATGAAACAAAAGACATTGTAAATATTGATATAACAGGAATTATCAATAACACAAACCACTCATTCCATTTCAGGGAATATGTGCTGTCTTTTTTTGTTCTTTTTATCATAAACCGCGTCAAATAAAACAAAACTATCTGAATTACAACTACCCCTACAAAACGATATAAGTCCTTCTGAATCACAAGATCCAAATAACCCTTTCCTATAATACATCCCTCAATGCTAAGCACAACTGCCGTAATCCCCATGATAAGCAGCATAACAAAAATTGACCAAAACATTTTTTGCATAAATGTTCCTTTTAAATTTATTAAGGAATATATGTATATGATAAGTATTGATATGATAATTCCTATTCCTTCAAATGGCACTATAAAATTTACAAATGATAATTCCAAAAATAATACTGCTACAAATAATATATATGCTAGATTTGCTTTCTTTCCGGTTGTCTTGTCCTTTAAAATTGCTCTTATCGTCTGTAAAACAATTGCTGATTGAAATAAATTTACCACAAATTCAAATATCATCCAAAATAAATCCATCATCGTCTTATCCTCATGTATTCGTGGAATTTTTCTCTAACTTCATTTTTTCTTCCCCTGCTCAAAGAAAAATTCTGTCCATCTTTCAGTTCGACCTCCGTTTGATAAATATGTTTTATCCATGACATATTTACTAAACATCCGCTATTAATTTTAACAAAACTATAATCTCTAAAACTTTCTTCTATTGTAGATAAATTTTCCCTGAAATCTATTTCTCTGCCATCTTTAAAATGAATGTGTACCCTATGTTTTAAGACATCAATATACAATATCTGTTCAATATCTAAGCTATAAATCTTTCCATTAATATTTAGCTCATAATTTGCATTTCTTAATGCTATTTTTTTTCGCGCAGCTGTCAAAACTTCATCTAAATGTTTATCATAATTTTCTTTGCATAAAAACCAGAAAGGCTGATATGAGAACGAATTATAGACAAGTTCATTATGACTTGTACAAAATACTAAAAGACTATCTTTTTCAGGTATATCTCTTGCAACTGAAAATCCATCTTTTTCAGGCATGTCAATATCCAGAAAAATTATGTCAAACTTATTTTTTTCATTACTTCTTACTAATTTTCTGCCATCTGTAAATTTTACGATTATGCACTTCCAATGATGTTTTTTAATCGTCTGCTCTATATTCTTTTCTATGTCATCGACAAATGTCGGATCATCATCGCATATTCCTATTTTTAACATTAAATCACCTATATTTCTATAAAAAATCCGCTACACTAAATATATAGTATAGCGGATTGATTTATAAAAGACAATTTTATTCTATTATCCTTAATTTATGCCACTTTGTCTGAATAATGTACAACAGCAATTTCTGTCATTGCATTTTTCATCTTGTCAACAATTTTCTCTAATTGCTCGGCAACTTCATTGCTGTACGATACCTCTCCACATTGAGTGCATACCTGAGATGGAACATCCTTCACAATAATAATGCAGTTTCCCATATCAGCAATAAAATTTGTTAGTTTATTTTCCAACGTTCCTTTACACATAAAGCACTTCATATTAGGACTCCTTTCTTGTCTTAAAGTCTGATGACCACTTTGTCATATCAGGATAGTATGCAGTTATCAGCCATACTTCATTCTCTCCAAGACCGCATACCACATGGATAGTTTTGTCTCCAACAGTATATCCTATGATCAAGCAGCTTGGATAAGGATAATCATCCGGATAATCTTCTATTATCTCACCGCTCATAATTGCATTCATAACATCTTGCATACTAATATTTCGCTGAATAAGTCTTACAAACATATGATTTGTCCATCGTAACGCTTTTTTATTACATAACTCCTGCACCCTTTTTATATCCATATATATATCTTCTCCTTAATATTATACCAAACTTTTTATACAATGGAGCCTTTAATATAAAATAACTTACAAAATTAAAGCCCCTTATGCAACACTTTCTTCTCAAGCTTATCCCCATCCAGGGTATACTCAACAGCATTGTACGCACCGTCTCTGTATGCAAACGTCTCATTGTCATCCTGATAATGCACGAAGCTGCCCTTGCCCGGATATGTCAGTATGCTGATCTTATCCTCTGTAATGTCCTCTGTTGAGCGGATTTCTCCGTCTGCAACAGGGATAATGGCTCCTGCTTTTATGAAGACAGGTACTTTATCAAGTGGTGCATCTGCTAAAATATATCTGCCGCCACTGTATTTTTCGCCTGTGTAGTAATCATACCAGTCGCCGTCAGGCAAGTAAACCTCTCTTGCCTCCTTGCCCGGTGCGATCACAGGTGCAACCAGTACAAAGCTTCCGAGCATATATTCATCGGAAATATTTCTCACATGCCTGTCTGCAGGATACTCGTATACGAGCGGGCGCACGATAGGTGCTCCTGTCTTTTCACACTCATGTGCCAGATCATAGATATATGGGATAAATCTGTATCTGAGCTTTACTGTCTTTCTGACTGCATCTATCGTAGTCTCGTCAAACTGCCAAGGCTCCTGTCTGCGTGTTCCCATCGCTGAATGATTTCTGAAAAACGGCACAAATACTGCTGCCTCATAAAATCTGACAAGGAGCTCCGGTGTAGTATCACTTCCGAAACCGCCTATATCGCTGCCGCACATGGCAAGTCCACTGACTGACAAATTGCACACCTGCTCAAGTGAAAGTGCTATATGCGCCCAGATGCTGTGATTGTCTCCGGTCCAGCCACCGCAGTATTTCTGACTTCCGGCATATGCAGCCCTTGTAAGTACAAACGGGCGTTTTCCACCATCATTTTTCGCAAGTCCCTCATATGTAGCTTTTGCCATAAAATGTCCGTAAATATTGTGAACCTTTTCATGCGCTCCATACTCAAACTGCACATCATCCGGCAGTGGTCCGTTGAAGCTTGCAGGCTCATTCATATCATTCCATATGCCACTGATACCGTGCTCAAGAAGTATCTTTGTCTTGTCTCCCCACCAGCTTCTGACGCTTTGCTTTGTGAAGTCCGGAAATACCGATGTTCCCGGCCAGACAGCATTTTCGTATACACTGCCATCTGTATCATGTGCAAATGCATCCATCTCCATACCCTCTTTGTACATGAAGTAGTTCTCATCCTTCTTCACACCCGGGTCAATGATGGATATGAGCTTCACACCCCTGTCAGCCAGCTTCTCTGAAAGTCCCTTTACATCAGGGAATTTCTTGTCATCAAAGGTGAATACCCTGTAGCCGTTCATGTAATCGATATCCATATGTATCACATCGCATGGGATATCAAGCTCGCGGAATTTGTCAGCTATATCAAGCACCTCATCCTGTGTGTAATAGCCCCAACGGCTCTGATGGCTGCCGTATATCCATCTCTGATAAAGCGGTGTGGTGCCTGTCAGTGATGTATAAAGTCCTACCACCTCTGCCATATCATTTCCCGGCATAAAATAGTAGTCCAGCTCGCCCTTCTCATGCTCGACGAAATAGTAATCTGTGTTTTCATAACCGAAATCAAAGGTTGTCTTGTAGGTATTATCCGCAAAAATTCCATAGCAATATTCATCGCCCAACACGATAAAAAATGGTATGGATTTGTACAGCGATTTGAAACTGTCCACATGTGGCGCAGGATCATCCGTATTCCAGTTTACATATGAATATCCACGCTTGTTGAGGCATCCCGGCTTATCTCCCAGACCGTAAATAGCATCATCCTTTCCAAGCTTTTTGATGATGGTAACAGAGTCAGTTTTTTCTTCATCTTTTCCGACCGTATGTCCCTCAAGCTCTGCGATGGCAAGATCCTCATACGGATTCTTCTCACTCTTTTTGCGTGCTTTTTCATAATCTGAAAGCACAAGCTTCCCTTTGTAATAAATATCAAGCTTCTCGTTATCCTTCACATATACAGTAATATCCCTTGCGCGGATGACTGCTTTAACTGCTGCATCGCTTACACCGGCTTCTGCTGCGATCCCCTTGGCATCTGACGTATCCCTGCAGGTCACGTTCGGTGTGGCAGCCTTCGGAATGAAGCCCTCTTCTATTGCAACACTTTCGATGCCGGGTTTTTGTGCAACATGCACTACGTTGTTTTCAAATATGGTAACAAACAGACTGCCGTTCTCGTAGATCAGCTCTGCTGTGTTGTCCTGTATTTTACAGTTCTTATATGAATTTCCCATTATGTAATCCTCCCTTGAATTATATAGTTTCTAGCTGTTTCGTTATTGTTACTATAGTACCATTTATCGGTATGGTGGTCAATAATTACCTCACTCTTTCCCTCTGCGACAACGGCACCTCATTTTTCATGTAAGTGTCCCACACATTCATGCGGTCCTGCTCGTCAAGCTTGCGCAGCACCCTTGCCGGAACACCTGCTGCGATACAGTTATCGGGTATATCACGGTTTACGACTGCACCTGCTGCCACGATGCAGTTCTTTCCGATTGTGACACCGCCACAGATTGTAGCACTCGAGCATATCCAGCTTCCGTCACCAATCCTTATAGGCTTTGCATATTCAAGGTCATGGAAGCCGTCCGGATATTCCTGCGGCAGACGCTCCTCTGACAAAAACGGATGACAAGGTGTCGCAATAGTAACATTTGCTCCAATCCAGACTCCGTCACCGAGCTCAATTGGTGCGCAATCCAGAAATGTACATTTGTAGTTTACAAAGCAGCCCTTGCCAAAGTGGATATTCACACCATACTCACAGTAAAATGGTGCAAAAATGTATGCTCCACCGTCCTTTGCGGATGGTATCATTTTCTCCAAAATACGCTGCTTGCGCTTCTTCATCCAAATCGGTGTACGGTTGAATTTGTCACACAGTCCCATACCTTTTTCATGGTAGCCTGCTATGTCTGCGCTGTCTGCATTGTAGAGCTTTCCCGCTCTCATTCTGTCCCAATCGTTCATATTGTTTCTCCGTATGTTTCTTATAAAAATACTTTAGCTTACTCTAATAGTATCATCCATTTTTACTTTTTACAATAAAGAAAGTCACCGGTCACACAGTGTGTAGCCAGCAACTTTCTATAAATACCAATTTAAAAATCAATAGCCTCAGGCTGTAAGTATCTCTGTCAAAACACCATACAGCTCTGTATCAAGCTCCTTTGCCTTGAGCTCTGATAAAATCACTGTTGTCTTCTTGCCTGATGTAATAAGACCGTAGATTTCATCCTTTAGCACAAAGCCTATCTCTGCCTGATTCAGGAAATCAAAGCATCTTTTTTCGATTTGATTATCAAGCGCTACTGTGTCTTTCGATATTGCAACGCTTATTTTGCTCGCTGTCGATGCATTTACAGTAACGATGAGCTTTCTGTTTTCTTTATCATATTCATTCTTTGCCCAGACCTCTTTACCGTCCACAGATACCTTTACCTTACCGGCTGCTGCTTCGGTTCTTCTCTCAAAGATAAGCTTATAGGTCCTGTTGTCAGGTATTAATGATGTATCTCCATCTGCCGGAGAAATGACAAACATATCTTTATCCGCAGAATATTTCATAGCTGTGGTCACACATCTGCCATCTACATATCCGCAGGATTCATTGTCATCCTCGTATAGCTCAAACTCACCATCAGCCTCCGGGAATACCCTGACACATAATACATCAGGATTTTTGATAACCGACCTTGCATCAAGCTCATTTTCATCTGCACACACAAGTATGCCTCCAGCCTTCGCAAACACCGGTATGCTGCTCAAATCCCTGTAAACCTCCAGCATTCTTCCACCATCATAGCGCATGCCTGTATAGATATCATACCAGATGCCCTCCGGGAACCATACTTTGGTTTTTGCCACATTAAGTCCCTTAATACGTGGAGTTGTAACAGGCGCTGCCATAAGCTGGCTGCCAAAGAAATACTGATTCTTTACCTCGTAAGCCTCTGCATTCTCGGGATACTCATAATACATAGGCTCAATCAGCGGCATATTCTCGGCATAGCTGCGATAGTTCATGGTATACAGATACGGAATCATACAATGCCTCTGTCTGAGCGCCGCCTCCATCGCTTCCTCAGTCTCTTTTTTAAATCTCCACGGCTCCTTGCCGTTAAATTCGCTGCATGAGCTGTGCAGACGCATTATCGGAGAGAATATACCGTATTGTGTCCATCTGGCTGTCAGCTCATCATCCTTGTAGCCAAGCATATGTCCGCCAATATCATGGCTCCACCATCCATATCCGATGTTTGTCGCTGTCGTTGTAAAATACGGCTGGAAATCAAGCGACTCCCATGTAATATGTGTATCTCCCGAAAATCCAATCGGATATCTATGGCTTCCCGGACCTGCATAGCGCGAGAATGTCATTGGACGCCTGCCGTCTCTTTTATTATCGAGATAATGAAAATGATTAAAAATCCATAGCGGATCCAGTCCTTCGACCTTGCAGTTGCTACCCTGCTGCCAGTCAATCCACCAGAAATCCACACCTTCAGCCTCTCTCGGATGGTGAAGATACTTAAAATATGCCTCCATAAACTTTGGGCTTGCCGGATCGCATACAACCGGGTCCTCATTTTCATAATCCACGCCCATTTCCTTTGCCATATCAACATACATCTCTTCACAGCCCTGCACACCATCCGCAGGGTGTACGTTTAAGGTAGTATGCATTCCTCTGTCATGGAGCTTTCCAAGAAAGCGCTTCGGATCCGGGAAAAGCTTTTTGTTCCAGGTATATCCTGTCCAGCCGCTTCCGTATTTAGGGTCCACATCAACCTGATGCCAGTCCATATCTATTACGGCTACTGTGAATGGGATGTTCTTTTCATCGAATTTGTCCATCAGCTCCATATAGCTTTCTTCTGAGTATTTATAATATCTGCTCCACCAGTTTCCCAGTGCGTATCGCGGAAGCATCGGAGTCTTGCCGCAAAGCCTGTAAAAATCATTGAGCGCCTGCTTATAGTCATGTCCGTATCCAAAGAAATACAAATCAGACACACCTTTTTTTCTTGGCTCAATCCATCCATCGTCAAGTAAAATCTGTGATTTACTGTCATCAAGAATTGAATATCCAAAGCGTGAAACTACACCGCATCCAAGCTCAGTCTCTCCGTTTACGTCATCAAGTGTACGCGCTGTACCCTGCAAATCATGCACTTTCTCGCCATAATGCCAGATGCTGTGATATGCGCTCAGGTTTCCCTTAATCTGTATACTCAGTCCGTGTGATGAGAACTCCTTCTCATTATATATCAGGTGCAGCATTGATGTATGAACCTCAATTCCATCAGCGTTACGCACCACATGATAGCCGGTCTTTGGAAAATCCCTGAACAATACTGTCTGTGTTGCCCTATCCTCGAATACGCCATCTTCACTGTATTCCAGACGGACAAGCGCTTCTGTCAGAACTGTAATCCTGTATTTTTCACCTGTTATCATATTGTCCGATAATGCCACCGGACTTGTCTTTACTCTGTATATTTCCTGCATGAAATACTCCCTCTCATATAAATTACGTTATCCCTTGACAGCCGATGCCGCAATTCCTGCAATAAACTGCTTCTGGAAGAACAGATATATCAGTAAAACCGGTATGATAGATATTGCCGTTGCCGCAAAAAGTGCGCCATAATCTGTTGAATACTGTCCGTTAAACATCTTAAGACCAACTGCCAATAGCTGCTTTTCCTTGGTATTGATTACAAGATAAGGCCACAGATAGTCCTCCCATGTCCACAGGAACTGAAAAATGGCTATACTCGAAATTCCGTTTTTTGCCATCGGAAATATAATCCTGTGAAAGATATAAAACTCATTAGCGCCATCCATTCTGGCAGCTTCAATAATCTCATCAGGGATGGTCTCAATATGCTGCTTCATCATAAATATTCCAAATCCGCTGAACATAGCCGGAATAATAAGTGCCTTATAGCTGTCCATCCATCCGAATTTCTGAATCATCGTGTATTTTGGAATAATTGTTACACACCATGGAATCATCATAGTAGCCAATACAAAGCCAAATAGGATATTTCTGCCCTTAAACTTATATTTGCTTAAAACAAAACCACAGATTGTACTGGTGTATACTACAAGCAGGGTTACAACAATCGTGATAAACAAACTGTTTCCAAAGAATCTCATGAAATTAAAATGCGAATTCATGCTGATGTAATTGTCTATTGTAAACTCTTGTGGAAGCAAATGCTGCTGCAATGCCATTATTTCCTTATTCTGCTTAAATGATGAGCAAAGCATCCATATAAACGGATAAACTGTGACAACGCCCAATAAAAGAAGGAATACATTTAAAACTATACTGCTTACTTTTTTTCTCATGATATTTTCCTCCTACTCTTCCTTGCCCGATACTTTGAAAGAAAGCACGGTAAGCACTGCGGTAATCACAAAAAGCACAAATGAAAGTGCTGATGCATATCCAAAGTTGTATTTGACAAAGGCCTCATCATAAATAATGTAAGAAGCCAGATATGTTGATGTTCCCGGTCCTCCCTCTGTCATAATGAGTATCTGAACATATGCCTGGATATACGAGATAATTGATGTAATGACTACAAAAAGTGTCATAGGCTTAAGCAATGGCAATGTAATGTATCTGAATTTCTGCCAGCCACTCGCTCCGTCAACCTGTGCTGCCTCCATGACATCTGCCGGAAGTGAATACAGGCCTGCCATATACATAACAACCGCATATCCGAAATCCTTCCAGATGGTCATTATGATTACTGCGATCAGAGCAGTTTTCGGATTCATCAGCCAGTTGATATCGAGCCCGAATATTTTGTTGATGGTTCCAATCTGTGGATTGTACATGAACTTCCATACAAATGCCACTGCAACCATAGGTGTCACTACAGGCATATAGTAAACTGCCCTGAAAAAGCTCTTATGCTTTATAAGTGTTGAATAAATAGCATACGCTATTCCCAGTCCCAGACCGACTCTGAAAACAATTACAACTACCGAAAAAATTACGGTATTGAACATTGATTTGCCGAACAGTTTGCTTGTGAACACCTGCTTATAATTTTCCAGTCCCAAAAACTTGTATGTTCCGCTTAACGGATTCCACTCATGAAAGCTTCCTGCAAATGCTATACCGATTGGTATTATCAAAAATACTGTAAAGAAAACTACCATAGCTAAAACAACTATGTTTCTTAAAATTATTTCACTTTTACTTTGTAATGGATGTGATTTTTTAAACATTAATAATCCTCCGTAGTTGTGAATCTCTATCTGTTATTTTGCAAACTCATATAGATTCTCGACTGACTGGAATGAACTGCTCTTCATATCCTTTATAATATCAGCCTGTGCCTTGTCTAAAGCCGTATCAATATCCACTCCATTGTAGAATATGTCCTCTCCGGCCTTTTTCATATCATCCTCAACACATGAAGGCATCGGACCCGGCCAGATATAGTGGTCAATGTGCTCTGCAAGTACCTTAAGTGATGGATTTTCAAGTATTTTCTCATTATCTGCAAGGGATTTCTTTGCAGGGAAAGTACTCATGGCAAGATTGAAAGCTACCTGAGATTCATCATCGCAGAGGAAGAACTTTACAAAATCCTGTGCCACTGCCTGCTGGTCCTTAGGTGCATTCTTGTTTACACCGAATGTTGACTCACCATTATATCTATTGTATGCATATGGATTTCCGTCAAATGTAGGAATTTCAAATACACCAAAATCTATATCGCTCCATGTGGTCTTAAGTGTATTGTAGTAATGTCCCCACTGAATAACCATTGCCGACTGTCCCTGTCCAAAGCTGTCTGCACAGTTCTCGCCAAAATCCTTTGAACCGATCTGATCCTTGTCATACATATCAACAAGCATCTGCATTACCTTCTTCATGGCATCTGAATTGACATTAGGTGTCTTTCCATCCTCCTTAAAGAGGTTCTCACCAAGCTGATAATTAAGACCAAGCAGGTAATTCTGGTGGAAATCATTATTGAAATTGAGTCCGGCCTGGACTATTTTGTCTCCGTCCTTGATTGTGAGCTTCTTTGCCACCTCAATCATTTCATCCCAGGTCTTTGGAATATCATCATCTGTAAGTCCGGCTTCCTTCCACATCTCCTTGTTGTAATAAACAGAGCCTGTCATCATTCCGTAATCAATGTAATAAACCTTGCCGTCAATCACATGAGCGCTTACTCCATTAAAGTCCTGCTCCAAATCCTCAACAGGAATATCAAGTGGTGCCATATAGTTGATAAGATTCTCATGATAGCTGTTATGTACATTGAAGAGTGCCGGTCCGTTCTCACCGTCGAGTGCCAGAGGAAGCTTGGTCCAGTAATCATCCCATGGATTATCCACAAGGTTTATCGTTACATTAGGATGAATTGCTGTGTATCTGTCAATAATCTCCTGAAATAACTCATCACTTCCCCACTCCCACATGTCAATTGAGATATCCTTGCCATCATTAATCTCAACCGAAGGGTCATACTTCACTGTATCGCCAAATGGCTCTGTTGGTACTTTTATATCCTTTTTTGCTGATGAAGCCGATGAGCTGCCACAGCCTGTAAGCGCTGTCACTGCCATTGTAGCTGCCATAACTGTTGCAATAAGTTTCTTCTTCATAGAAATCCTCACTTTCGTAATTCAATATCCTTTTTTCGTTCAAATTAGTTTAGCGCTAAATCTAACTATAATCTAACACTGCCTTGTACATTCGTCAATAGTTTTTCGTCTTTTCATCATTTTTCATATTATTTTTATATAATTTTTGTGCATTTTTACATATAAATTAGGGTTATGTGTAAATATTTGCAAAAACAGATTGCTATTTGCAAAATAAAAATGTATACTTAAGATAATTTATAAACCTATATTTTGAATCATATTCGGTTTATGTATAAACTTTATAGTAAAAAAATCATAGCACTGAATAAAATGGAGTTTAATATGACGCTTAAGGATATTGCCGAAATGGCAGGTGTGAGCACAATGACCGTCTCAAACGTAATCAACGGAAAGACAAGCCGTGTTTCACAGAAAACAAGGGATAAAATCAATTCAATTATAGAGGAATATAATTATGTTCCGAATATGAACGCAAGAAGTCTTTCAAACAATTCCTCACACATTATCGGAGTTGTTACATTTCTGGAGGATAAAGAATATGCTTCAGGATACAATTATTTTGAGAACCCATATGTCAGTACAATGATTGGTACAATAGAAACAGAGCTTCACAAAAACGGATACTTCACCATGCTTCAATCAGTATCCAGAAGCTCAGATATATTATCTTTGGTTAAGAACTGGAATGTCGATGGAATGATTCTGGTTTTCCCCACCTCTGCCCAAAATCTTGAAAAGCTGATGGATGCAGCCAACTGCCCTATTGCTACCTTTGACAGCAATTACTCTCACCCTAATCTCATAAATGTAATATCTGATGATGAAAAGGGCTTATATTTGTCAACCAGATATATGATAAATCACGGGCACACCGAGATTGCATTTGTAGCTGATTATGAGGGAAATATCGTCCTCACCAAACGTTTTAACGGATACAAAAAAGCTTTGGAGGACAGTCATATTCCTTTCCGTCCTGAATATATTTTCAGCTATTCACCTTCATATGAGGGCGGTATCGAGGCCGGTCGTGCCATTGCAAGCAGCAAGGCACCAATCACAGCTGTGGTAACAACTGCCGACATATGTGCTATCGGCATCATGGAGGGAGCGCGTCTCGGCGGTTACCGTGTCCCGATTGATTTATCTGTCATAGGCTATGATAATTTGAATCTATGCCAGTACACCGTACCAAAGCTTACATCGGTATCACAAAATGTACCAAAAAAAGCCCGGCTTGCAACCGAGCTTCTCCTAAAGAAAATACATGACAACGAATCAGACAGTAATTTCGGTGAGATTATGGATGTTGAGATTGTTGACAGGCAATCAGTTATCTCGCTTTATTAAGCCAATACCTTATCTACTTCCTGTGTACACGCTTGTTTTTATACATTTTCTCATCAGCCTCACAGATAATCTTATTGATATCGGCGTATCTGCCGCAGGCATAGCCTACTGATGCGGAAATTGGGATTTTACTGTCCTTTTGTATTGGTTCCATCAGCTTATTCCATCTGTCAATAAAGCTAAGTGCATCGTCCTCAGTCCCATCCGGTATGATCATGATAAACTCATCGCCTCCATAGCGGTAAGTTCTTACATTATCATTATCATTTGCTGCAACAAGTCTGATGGTTCCCGCTATTCTCGCTATTAGACGGTCTCCCTTCTCATGTCCGTATGTATCGTTCACAAACTTAAGCTCATTTACATCCCAATATATGACAGCTACCTTTCGGTCAGGCTCCTTTGGCTTTTCAAGGTCATCAAGGAGCTTATTTTTATTGTAAAGACCTGTCATATCATCCATTGCTGCCTCTCGCTTTATACGGTGCGCTTTTTCCATTGTTCTTCGAAGCATTTTGTTTACGCCATTGCTGACACTGTAAAATCCTGTTGCTATAAGCGAACGTGGAAAGACATAATACATAAAAAGCGTAAGTCCGGGATTTTTATTCACCTCATTCAGCAAAAATACTCCATCCTTTTGAAGATGCTTAAGTGATGTTGTAGTAAGCAATACCATATTTGCATCGCACACTCCAAAATAATAACCCACATATGTACTAAGCGCTATATTAAAAATCGAAAAAACAAATGCAAATCTCGACAGGTACTTTGACGAGTATACACCTGCAATTACAATTGGTAACATCGCAACTATTACCATATGATATGTAAGCGACGAGCTCGTTATCAGCACTATAAAACCGGCATCTGAAATACACAGATACTTTGCACAGGCATGATCCGGTCCAACTATCGTCAGCAGCACAATAAACACCAGCAGAAGAACACATGATAATATATATCCTGTGGCAAAAATTTGCTTATCGACAATAAATATATTAAGGCAATTGAGTATGAATACAAATGTATATAGCAAATGCCATATCAAAAGCATGCGAAACACAAATATATTTTCCACAACATCCTTCTTCTCATATATAGGATCATCATCTGTAATTTTTGAAAACAATATCTTTAATGTCTGCATTATCCTCATCCTTTTCCCTTATCTGGTCAAATCCTTTACCCACTTGTATTTCTTAAAATGTATAAGTGTCCACGGTATCTTTCCAACCTCATCCACACAGGTGCACGCATACACCACAACCACCGGCCAGTTCAGGAAATATGTGCCTGCAACTGCAAGCGGTATCGCTATGCCCCACATCGTAACAGCAAGAGAGTACATATCAAACATCGTATCTCCTCCCGAACCAAAGACACCGTTTATGATGATTTCATTTACAGAGCGTCCAATCATGTAGAAGGCAAGTACACCGAATAACTGCTTCAGATATTCTGCAGCCTGCGGTGTGAGCTTTACAAAATGTAAAATCACCGGTGCTGAAACCGCCATAAGCACTGTCATAACAGCGCCACACAAAAATGACAGCTTTGCCATTCTGATACCATATGCTTTTCCACGCTTTAAATTTCCTGCGCCCAGCTCATTTCCTATCATGATGCCTGCTGCGCTCGATATACCTGCACTGAGACAGCATATGATATCACGCACAACCGCTGCGACGGAGTTGGCGGCTGCCGCGTCTGTTCCCATGTGTCCCATAAATGTAGAGTACGACGTAAAGCCTATGCCCCATACAAGGCTCGCTCCGAGAATCGGTCCGGAGCACTTCATAAAATCTGCTGACAGCTCCTTGTTTCTCACCAAAAGCTCTCTAATTTTAAGCCTGATATATCCCGGTCTGTAAGAAAATGTGATTGAAAGCATAAGCTCCAGCACTCTTGATATGAGCGTGGCAAGTGCCGCTCCCCTCACATTCATGCTCTCGATGCCAAATGCACCATAGATAAATATGGCATTGAGCATTATGTTTATAAGCACTGTAATTGAGCTGACTGCCGCCGCAGTCCCTGCATGCTCTGATATCTTCATCATGACTATATAACACTGCGAAAAACCTGTCAATAAATATGAAAAAGAAGCTATTTTCAAATAGCTTACACCATAATCTATAAGCACCGGCTCGTTTGTGAAAATAAGCATCAGATATCGTGAAAAAAATGCACATGCCACGAAAAACAGCACCGATACTATGCCACATATCCTGATTGCAAGAGCGAATATGTCATCGAGCGCCTTTATATCCTGCTTGCCCCAATACTGGGCGCCGAGTATTGCAAGCCCTGCTGTAGCTGCTGAAAGAAACATGTTCTGGATGAACTGTATCTGTGTGGCAAGCGAAACCGCTGACATATAGTTCTGGTCCAGTCCTCCGAGCATGAAAGCATCTGCCACCGCCACCAGCGCCAGCATCAGATTCTGCACCATTATCGGAACCATGAGTGTCCACAGCTTTTTGTAAAAATGTGTATCAAATTCTATTGTTTTCATGTATCTTTTATACCCCTTGATTACTGATTATTATCCCAAATACAAACAATTATATATGGTTGCATTGGCATATGTCAAATATATACATAATATCTGCAGATATTTCATCCAAAAAAGTGTGCCGCTATCCCCATCATCGGTATAGTGTGCAAGGTTCGTAAACCCCTGTTCTTTTCTATAAATGACCATAAAAATGACAGGGAATGTAACCCTGTCATAAAGTCAGAAATTGTTCCTTCACTTATAGGAGAAATTCGAGGGGATAAACGGAACTGTTTTTTTCTAAACAATAGTATGTAAATGTTTACGACAAACTTGAAGTTGTCTATTTAATACAAAATATTAGTAATTTCATTATATTCCTCATCGGTTAATACTTTGACCCATAAGCAGGGCTGAACATCTACAAATCCTGCTTTAAGCATTGTTTCTTGATCTGGACTATCAATATAATATAATGCAGGTTTATCTTCTCCCATAACACGATATGTGGCAAGATTACATAAAACTCCTTTGTAATGTACTTTCATAGAAAATTACCTCTTACCTCAGCCTTGTTCCTCTACGCAAAATTTCGATTTTAATGTCTCTATTATACCATAATGATACTATTATGAAAAACAAAAAAATTCAAAGCTTCCGCTCTTTTATAATCTCTCAGTATTACTGGAATTTGACTTTATAATTTGTATTGCATAAAGTTTCCATTATGAACAAATCCATACGCTTTATATAATTTTACCCCCATATCAGAAGCAGTAATCTGTATTGAACCACAGCCATATTTTCTTGCTTCCTCTATAACTCTGTGCAGAAGCTCTTTTGCAATTCCCATCCGTCTGTAATCAGGTTCAGTAAACATACTTGATAACAGTCCAATTTTTCCGCTTGGGCAACTGAAATATGGGGGCTTTTCAACAAATGACATACCGCTTGTTCCGATTATCTTGTTGCCGTCAACAGCTATCCAAGATACGAATGTACCTTCTGTCATATGACGACTATAATAATCTTTTAAGGCAGGTTTTAAATCAATATCTTCTTTTGCGCCTTCTTCTCTTAATTGATTTATTCTCATTTCAATAAAAATATCCAGTTCATTTTCAGTCAATCTCTTATATTCTATTGACAATTCATTATCCCTCCAAATTCAAATCTGTCTATCAGTTCCCTTTATAATTCCATTATACTCTCATCTATTGGGAAGCACAAACATTTTGCGTCTATCGTTTTACTCTTCCTTTTAGTCAAAAATAGAGCCGCCTGTACTTTGGCGGCTCAAATTACCAATTTATGTTTTATTGACTAAACTAATACAATACTATTCTGAGAATTGAAACGATATAAAGTATATGTAATCATTTTGTTGGTCAATTTCTCCTTGTTCAATATTTTGAATAGGCGTTGTGCTCAGACCATCTTTTCCATAAATAAATGCTGCCAACCCTTGCTCTGAATTTTTTTGAATCGAAACTTTTCCTTCAATTTGTGTTGCGGATCTTCCGTAATATTCTCTTCCTTCTACTTTTTCCAGAATAGGAATCGTCGTAGAATATTTGGTCGACGTGTCTGCAACTATAAGCTTCACCTCAAATTCCTCAAAATCCGGTACAAGTACAATCTTACCTTCCGTCGGAGATTCAACCTCTTCGTAAGATAACTCTGCAATTTTATTTTTTGCTGCCAATTTTCCAAAATGATACTCTGATATAAATATGGTCAATGACTGAAACTTCTCATTTGTGTGATAATCGAATAAAAAGGCACCATCCACTCCAGATAATAACTCTGCGGTTTTCATCTCTGTCCCTTCTTTGTCTACCGCTGTAATATAATTCTTTGGGTAACTACATTTTTGAACAAGAATCATCCCAAGTGAAAATGATGTAATCAATACAATGAGTGCTAGTCCTATTATTGATCGTTTTAGATTTTTTATCTTATATTTACTATCCTTGGCAATTCGAATTAAATTGTCTTCTGATTTTTGTATATAATTTTCTTCCCTAATATCTTCTCCTGCAAAAAACTCATTTATGCTGATTCCCAACATATCGCATAACGTAATATAAACAGATACATCCGGCAAACATATCCCTCGTTCCCATTTTGAAACAGATTTGTCACTCATCCCAAGTTTCTCCGCAACTTGTTTTTGGGTTAATCCTAACGATTTTCTCTTGTCAGCAATATATTTTCCTGTTTTTATGAGATCCATAGTATCCCTCCTTTAAGATGATACTAACTGATAATCTAACATTTTAACACCCCTTAGAAGTAGAATAAGCATGTTTTATGAACATACAGCCTATCAAGATAGCCAGTTTTATCTATATCGCCAAATCCAACGAGCAAATTTTCCTCTACTGCAACGAGAGTATAATGTTGTAAAAAAGAACTATTCCATACATCCAAATCATCATTTCCTTTTCATCTGGTTTTGATTCTGCCCGTTAACCCCTTTACACTTTTATGATATCTCCCCATGCTGCGCACAGTTTTTCAAAGGTCCATGCCGCATTTGCAGGGCTTGTGGACGGCAGCGTGACTGCCTCCATGCCTGTCAGCGGAAGCTGATATTTCTTATAAAGTGCCCCTGCTTTATTTCCGTTTGCAATGACCTGCTTTATATCGGCTGTGGCAAGAATTTTCCTTATATCTGTCGGTTCGACGTTTTTGATGCTGTTGTCGCTCGAACCCTTGATATCACAGCTTTGTATCACATCCCATATGGCTATGTGGTTTTTAAACAGCATATATTTCTTCTCATCTATCGTCTCCGGCACCGGTTCATCCAACAGATACGCAAGCAGCTTCCAAAAACGGTTCTGCTTGTGTCCGTAATAGAAATTGTTTTCCCTTGATGCAACGGACGGCAGAGTGCCGAGGATCAGTATGCGGCTGTTTTCATCATAGACAGGCTCGAAGGAGTGGGTTATGTGTTCGTATTCCATATTGTTACCTCTTATATCTGCAGCAGCTCTTCCGGCTTATCAATACATTTTAACTATACTACAATGCCGTTGTTTTTTACAACAATACGCATAGTTCCCAGAAAAATAACTTATGATTATTATACTTTATCCATCTTGATTTCACAATCTTTTGTTCACGACAAAAAGTAGTCGTTTCACTTCCACATTTTTTGACGTTATAACCCATTATAACCCATTGATGTTTCACCCAAAATGGGTTATAATAGATTGTAAGAAACGGGGTGATATTATGGATATCTACAAACGAATTTATGAATTAGAAAACGAGATAGCAGCCTTACCACAAGGTTCTATCAACATGAAGAAAATTTACGGCAAAGAGCAGCCTTATCTGCAATGGACAGAGAATGGAAAAAGCAAAAGCAAGTACATTAAAAAGAACGAACGCGAAGAAATTTTTGCAGGTGTTGAAAGGCGCAAACAGCTTCAAGAAGAATTGAAAGAACTGAAACAACACAGTTCTATTGATCCATCTAAATCTACAGATTTTGAAACTTCTGTCATTATCGGAGAACGTCTTCTGGCACTGACAAAAGGTGTAAAAAACTGGGGAAAACGTGATTGTTTCAGACAGTTACAGGCATATTTAAACAGTGAGGAAACAGATCGTGTATGCTTGGTATTTGGTCTGCGACGAACAGGAAAGACAACAATGCTGCGTCAGGCTGTTTTAGGAATGACTCCATCACAGTCCGCAAAATCAGCATACATCAAAGCAAAAGGGAGCGATACCATGGCAGCGATGAATCGTGATTTGGGCAAACTCCTTGATCTGGGATATGAATATGTTTTTATTGACGAAGTAACCCTAATGCCCGACTTTATTGATTCAGCAGCACTATTCTCTGATATCTACGCTGCACAAGGTATGAAAATTGTTTTATCCGGAACAGATTCTCTTGGCTTTTGGTTTGCGCTTCATCAGGAACTTTATGATCGAGCTGTTACGATTCACACTACCTTTATTCCATTCCGTGAACATAGTCGTTTACTCGGTATCGACAGTATTGACGAGTATATTCGCTATGGCGGCACACTTCGTGCAGGAGAACTGGATTTTGATGATAAAGACGTTATTTCAGAGGATGCTTCGTTCCGTGATGACGAATCCACACGGCGTTATATCGATACCGCAATCTGTAAAAATATCCAGCACTCCCTGAGTTGTTGTCAAGACGGAGGATATTTCCGTCATCTCCAATCACTCTATGAGGCAGGTGAACTAACAGGTGCTATCAATCGAATCATTGAAGATATGAATCATCGTTTCCTTATTCGTATTCTGACCGACAAATTCAAATCTCATGATTTGGGTTCAGCTGCTGATGTTTTGCGAAGAGATCGTAATCCCAAACAGCGTACAGATATTTTGGATAAAATCGATACAGAAGCAGTAACCAAACGATTAATGGATATGTTGGAGATTCACAATAAAGAAGAACAATCTATTGGTATTACAAATGCTCACATAGAGGAAATCAAAGAATATTTGAAAGCACTTGACCTGATTGTTGACGTTCCACGAGAAACGGTAATTCCAAGTGCCGAACCACTAGAGAATATTTTATTCACGCAACCAGGCATGCGTTATTGCCAGGCACAGGCATTGGTTCATTCTTTGACAAAAGATGAATTATTCTCTACATTGAGCGAGCACGAAAAAATGTTAGTTTCTGAACGTATTTTGGAAGAAGTGCGTGGTCGTATGATGGAAGACATCGTACTTTTAGAAACATTCAAATCGGCTAAAAGGCATCAACGTGTTTTCAAATTGCAATTTGCTGTCGGCGAATACGATATGGTAATTTACGATGCTAAACTCAATACATGTGAATGCTACGAAATAAAACACAGCTCGAAAATTGTTCCAATGCAAGCCCGCTTCTTAGTTGACGAAGAGAAACTGAATCAAACAAGTCAGAGATTTGGCCAGATTACCAAGCGATGTGTGCTCTATCGTGGTGAAGATTCCGTCATGGAAAATGGCGTTGAGTATCAGAATGTAGAAAATTATTTGAAACATTTATAATTTTCCCCTAAAGAAAGAGAGGTCCATGACATTTAACATCATGAACCTCTCTTTCTTTATTATCCTCTATGAGCCATCCACTTCTTTTGCTTCTTCCAGCAACGGCTGTAGCTCGTTTGCTTGAGTGCAATATAAACACCAGAAGTACAGGTTTTCAAAGCTAATTCATGAAATCGTTTACACATACTTAACAGCTGATAAATACTGGAATGTTAATAATTCTACGCAGCAAAAAAGGAACCGGAAAATCCGGTTCCTTTTTGATATCGCATCTTTTATGATAAATATATTCTAACTGCTTCATATAAGTAATACACAAATCAGCTCAGCTCTATCTCATACGCTCCGGCTTCAAAATCCACCGTTAGAAGCGCATATGCTTCACCGTTATCATAGCGGATTGAGAGCTTTGGCCCTTCTCCTGCTACTGTTATGACAGCCCCCTTCTCAAACGCCTTATGGGTATTTCTCATGCGAAGCAGCTCAAGCTGCTTTGCAACAACATCCTTTTTTAGTGCCTCACCAATATCAGAGGAACTGAGGTTTGTCCTGTTGATTTCCTTGTGTCCTGATTCTCCTGCGCGTCTTACTGCCTCATGATCATTTTTGCCTGCAAAGAGATCCAGATACCATACCTGCGGCTTGCCCGGCATGAACATCTGAATGGCACGGGCCAGAAGCATTTTGCTGTCAGACTCACCAAGCGCACTGTAATATGTGGCATTGACCTGATAATATATATTCTTCTGTCCATGAAGATTTTTGACCATGCCGCCACGGGATACAATCAAATCTATAAGCGAGCGAATATCGTCCTCCGGAAGCAGACCCTTTAAGTCCAGAAGAGGTATTCCGTCATGGCAGCCAAGCATATTGACTGTTGCGATTTTATCTTCCACAATCTCACGCGCCCATTTTGCCAGATAATCTGCTCTCCTGTTCTCAATTGCATCAATTATGAGTCCCGGTAAAAAGAAATCATATGTGGCATAGCCCTTATCTGCAAGGGTTTTGTATATTTTTTCCTCATATGCCGCATGTATTTCAGGCAGCAAAGTCAGCCCGAGCGGAGCTGCAAGCTCATGGATCTGCTGTAGAAATTCCCAGGTCTCAGGGTCATTCAGGAAATTCTTTTTCCCCGGTGCCTTAGGCGCATAGGCAAATGCATCGAGCCGCACAATAGCCGCACCGTAGGATGCTATTTTTTCAAGTGTTTCACGATAGAAATCCCACACCTTTTCGGACTTTATATTTAAATCCATCTGTCCCAGATAAGTTCTGCCATGCACCTCCTGGTAAAATGTGTTCCAGTATGGCACCCTTCGTCCATCCGGAAACTCAACCATGAGAATCGGAAGCTCCGGCTTTCTGAAAAACATCTGCTTTAAGCATGACTCATCAGGCTGTATGTAACCCTCGTCCGTCATGACTCCATGACCTTCCCAGAACTTATTCCAGTCTATGAAAAAATCCCGGTACTCAGACTCATCGCCCTTTTCCACAAGATCCTTGAACTGTGGTGACTGTGCCGAAGCATGATTTAAAATAAAGTCAAGCTTTAAGTGAATCCCCAGCTCCTTCAATTGCGATAAATCCTCTATTGTCGCAAGCTCCTCATTCAGATTGTAGTCCACGACCGAAAATCCGCGGTCCAAATCCGAATGATACAGGCTTGGCAGAATATAAAATGATGAAAATGTGTCCTGCATTTCCTTCTTTTTTAGCAGCGCTGCGATATCGGAAAGCTTACCGCCCAGACTGTCAGGATATGCATTAAGCATAGGTTTATTGTTCATAGACTTTGCCATCCTTTCCAACTACTATACGCGCATTTTTACCCTGTAAATCAAGCTTTTCCTGCTCCAATTCTACCACACGGCATATGAAAGGGCTTGCGGCGTTTTCGTCACGTCCTCTCTTAATGCGGCGCGCCTTAGTCTCCTCAGGCGAGCTCTCCAGAAATACAGGTATATCAACACCCTTAAGGTATTCGCTTCCTCCGTGGGTCCACTCAAGGATGAGCACTTTAATTCCTGTAAAATCAGTCTCGTCATATGAGATATCACCGTCCTCTCGGCCCATATGCTTTATCTCAATTATATCTTTTCCTGCCTTAAACTCTGAAAGCTCCTTGTTAATCCTGTCAAAGTCAATCTCCTTAGGTGTTCCGAGATATCCACGTAAGCCCTCCTCGCCGGACTCGTTATACACATTAAGACGTTCCTCGTCATTTCTCATCGGGATACGGTGTGGATAATTGTCCCCGGTCAGCACATAGCAGGCTGTATTATCGTTAAGAAAATACTGCTGCAGGGCTGCTGCAATCGTTGTCTTTCCTGAGCCTGAGCCGCCGTAGATGCTTATCACAATACGTTTATCAGAAGAACTATCTGCAGTGTCAGCCTCACTTAATTTTAGATTGCCGCACACCTTCTTTATCTCATCATACAGCTTCTTTGCCTCATCAAGCCTGATAAATGAAAACTGATATGCCTCATACTCCTTTGTGGCAAACGGAAGCGGTATTCCGACATTCATCAGTGCTGCACCTGTGTACTGCCTGCCGGTATTTTCCTCAATATATACTGCATCAGACTCCAAGCCCTTAAGCTTCACATAGCAAGCAGCCGCGTTTGCCTCCGCATACAGACGAACCACGCTCACAAGCGCCCTGTCCTTTGCCCTTGAGACAGACATCCAAGCAGCCACCTCATCCTCAAACGGGCTTGTAAGGCGCCAGTAGGTGCCTTCATTTATAAGCATCTCATACTTCTTAAAGGTCTTGATCTGCTCTCTGATTTCTTCCTTTTCCTCATCCGACAGAAGGGCCGGATTCAGCTCATAGCCAAAGGTTCCCGCCATGGCTGTGATGCCTCTTGTTTTAAGGCTTGTCACTCTGCCTGTCTGATGATTTGGCACTGCCGATACATGCGCTCCCATGGATGATACCGGATAGAAGAACGATGTGCCATACTGTATTCTTGTACGGTTTATGGCATCTGTATTGTCACTGCACCATATCTGTGGACTGTAGTAGAGCATGCCTGCATCAAATCGTCCACCGCCACCGCTGCAGCCCTCAAGAAGTATATCCGGATATCTTGTCACCAGACGCTCCATAAAATCATACACTCCAAGCACGTAGTCGTATGCAAGATTTCCTGCATATACGTCAGCCATGCTTCTGTTCATATCCCACTTCACGTAGTCGATTTTTCCCTGGTCAAACACTGCGCAGATCTGATTGAAAATATTGTCCCTGACTTCTTTTCTCGAAAAGTCTAAAAGAAGCTGGTTTCTTGAGCGTACAGGAAGCTTTCCCGGAATCTGGATAGCCCAGTCAGGATGCTCTCTGTACAGATTACTGTCCTCATTCACCATCTCAGGCTCAATCCATATTCCAAACTTCACTCCCTGTGCATGCACTCTGTCGATGAGCTCAGAAAGTGTTCCGCCAAGCTTTTTCTCATTCACAAACCAGTCTCCGAGTGATGAATTATCATCATCTCTCTTTCCAAACCAGCCGTCATCCATGACCACCATATCTATGCCCAGTGATGCGGCCTCCTTTGCGAGGTCTACTATCGTATCACCGGTAAAGTCAAAGTAAGCAGCCTCCCAGCTATTGATGAGCACCGGTCTTACCTCATGTGCAAAGCTGCTCCTGCACACATGCTCACTGATGCAGGTGTGGTACTGATGGGAAAGCTGTGAGAAACCGTCTGCCGAGTATGACATAATCACCTCAGGCACTGTAAAGGTCTCTCCTGCCGCAAGCGGATATGAAAACAGTTCATCGGAAAGCCCCATTAAAAGGCGTGTCTGGTTAATCTGGTCCTTTTCTGCCTCACATGAGAAGTTGCCACTGTATACAAAAAGCATACCATAACAGTCTCCTGCATTTTCTGTAGTATCGCGCTGTGCGAGAATAACCGCCGGATTGTACTGGTGGCTTGAGGTTCCTCTGCGGCTTCCGAATGAAAGTGTGCCGTGTCCTAAGTGTGTGCGCTCAAGATTGCGCTCCATGGCATGCTTTCCGTAGAACCTGAGCACATCATAGTCTCCGTAAACCATATCCAGGCAGGCAGCATGAGCCTTTTCAATTGTAATATCCCCACTGCCTGTATTTTTAATGAGCACACTTCTTGTGATGACATCACAAGCCTCAAGCACACCATAAAGCAGATGCACCTCAATGCCTGCGATATCATCGCCAAGAACTATTTCAAGAGTCTGCGCTTCATCATCAGATGCCCACACTGCCGGAAGTCCCTTTAGAGCGTATTTTCCATCTCTGATTTCATGACTCTTATAAAGAAGCTCAACACTCTCAGTACCCTGTTCGTTTTTAATATCAAGCGCAATATTTCTGAAATCGCCTGTGCCAAGTGTCGGATACTCCTGTGGCAGTGTATCAAGCGAATATGTACGGTTCATGCCTGCTGCGTAAGGATTGCCTGAAAAGCCTCTGTCAGCATATGTCAGCATATAGTCCATATCGCCTGTGCTTTTTGCTCCGTAGTACAGATGCAGCAGATAGCCTAGTCTGTCCACCTGCATCTGATATGTGGTGTGAGCTGTCTGTAAAGTAAAAATTTTCTTGTTTGGATTAAATATAATTGCCATAAAATCACCCCATATTGTTGTTAAAATAGTGTTTAAAAATTATCCCTTGATTGCACCGTTTGCAACACCGTTTAATATCTGCTTCTGGCAGATTATATAGAATATAAGTATCGGTATCAAAGCCAGAATATATGATGCAAATGCCAGATTGTAGTTGGTTCCAAACTGTGTCTGGAAATTCAGCTGTGCCAACGGCAGTGTATTCTGTCCTGTTCCTGACATGATGACAAGCGGTGTCATGACATCATTCCAGGTACCGAGTGCTGTCAGGATGGCTACTGTCGCATGCATAGGCTTCATCATAGGAAATACAACTCTCCAGTATGTTGTCCATGTGCTTGCGCCATCAATATCTGCTGCCTCTTCAAGTGCCATAGGGATATTTTTCAAGTATCCACTATATAATAATACGTTCATCGGCATGTAAAATACAAGATATAAAAGGATAACTCCTGCCCTGTTTCCAAGTCCCATCTGCGCAGTCTGCTTTACAAGAGGCATCATGAGAATTGAGAATGGCACAAACATACCACTTACAATGTATAGATATATGAAACGGAAGCTCTTTTTCCTTGCCATGCCTCGTCCGATAACATATCCTGCAATCGAATGGATAAGGATTGCGAGAACAATGGTCACAATAGTGATAAGTAAGCTGTTTCCGAGTGAATGCCAGAAATCAGTCACCTTCATAGCCTCTGTGAAGTTTGAAAAGCTCCACTTTGAAGGGAATGAAAGAGCTCCTGCGACATCATTTGTCATCTCACTCGGTTTCTTGAAGGCAATGATAACAGCCATATACAGCGGGAAAAATACGGTTAAGGTTCCCAATATTAAAACGATGGTAAGTACCCAGTTTGATTTTTGTTTTTTCATTATAACTGCTCCTCCTTCTTATTCATAACGCCCATCTGGAATAGTGAAATAGCCACAATTACAACAAAGAAAATTACTGCGTTTGCACTCTGGAAGCCAAACTGTCCTCCATCCATACCATTTCTGTAAATCAGGTATGAGATTGACTCAGTGCTCTGCGCCGGGCCGCCCTTTGTCAATGACATAATCTGGTCAAATACCATGAGGAAGTTCTTTGTGCTGAGCACCAGATTGATTGTAACAAATGGCATAACGAGTGGAAATGTAACCTTCCAGAACTGCTTCCATTTGCCTGCTCCGTCGAGCATGCTGGCTTCGTAAACATCCTCAGGCACTGTCTGAAGTCCTGATATGTAAATAATGGTATTCATGGCAACTGCCTGCCATACCCCGACAATCAGCACACCAATCCATGCATATTTTTCACTCGCCAGAATACTGTTTTGTAAGAAACCGATGTTGAAGGTATTTCCTACTGCCGGCAGAATATATGTAAAAATAAAACTGAAAATGTAACCAATAACCAGTCCGCCAAGGATATTCGGTACGAAATAAATACCTCTTAATGCACTCTTACCTCGGATATTGCTGTTTAGTGCAACTGCCATCACAAGGCTTAATACATTTACAAGTACAGTTCCTGCAATCGCATATTTAAAGGTAAACAGATAGCTCTTTCCGACTCTGGCGTCGGTAAACAGGTCTGTATAGTTTCTAAGTCCGACATAATCATATGAACCGTAGCCCTTGTAGTTTGTAAAGCTGTAAATCACACCCTTTATCATCGGCAGTGTGTTGAATGCGAAAAATAAAACCACAACAGGTATCACAACTGCCCAGAATGTCTTGTCCCTATTTGACATTTTCTTTTTCATTTTGCATCCTCCTGTTCTTTCTGGTAATCCTGTACTTCACGAATCAGATCTCTGTTGTAACGCTCCCAGTCTGAATCAAATTTCTTTAAGAACTTCTCCTTTGCATTGTCACCTGTGTCAAGCAGATATGTCTGAATCATGGCGTCCACGCTCATCTCACTTGGATAATGGTGATCCTGATAATCCGACATACGGTTGTCCTTTATATACTCCTGCATATCCTCCAGTGTATCAGGTATTGCGAAATCTCCATCCTTGCAGGCAATTCCGCCCTGGTCATCCAGATATGTCTGAATTGTCTCATCGCTGTACAGATATTCAAGCACCTCGTATGCTGCTTCCTTATTTTTGCAGGCCTTCATAACTGAAAACTGTAAATCTATTCCTGAATTTAACACATTGTCAGCCTCATTATCATTTGCCGGGAAAGTAAATGAACCGATATTCATATCAGGATTAACCGACTTAATCTGAGGAATAGCATAGCTTCCTATCGTGTACATGGCAGATTCACCTCTGGCAAAGGCTGTACATGCGTCATTGTAGCTGTAAGCATATGGATTGTCCTCTGCATAATCAAGCAATGTGCGTATCTTGTCGGCAACCGGAGAATATGCCTCCTCAAATGTCGTATTTCCCATATTTACCTGATTACAGGTGTCTGAATCACAAAGACCTACTGCAAGGGCATTCCACGGTGCCAGACAGGTCCATGTATCCTTAAAGCCCAGATACAAAGGAAGTGTTCCGCTTTCCTTTATCTCATCGCACAGTGCTGTAAACTCACTCCAGGTTGTAGGCACCTTCCAGCCATTCTCCGCAAACATATCCTTGTTGTAAAGTACTCCTGCTGCATTTGCGGCGTAAGGAAGTGCATATGTGCCGTCCTTTGGAATGAACTCAAGCTCCTTGTCCATTTCCAGATATGCCTCTTTTACAGTGTCCACTGCATCCAGATCTGAGATATCCTCAAACAAATCCGCATCCAGGAAATTTGAATAATTGATATCTCCACCGATTGCGATGATGTCCGGATAATCCTCACGGATGAAGCGTGTCTTTAAAATAGTCATAGCCTCATTCGGAGATGAGATAGTCAGGTGAATATCATCGTGAGTCTCATTAAATCGCTTCTCAATCTTCTCGAATGCCTTAACAGCCTCCGGCTTATAAGAAACCACCTCAATCTCAGTTTTTCCGTCCGCCCGCTTTTCATTTCCACATCCGGTCAGTCCTGTCGTGCACATTCCGAGTGCCAGCACAACCGCCATAGCCTGACAAATCTTTCTTTTTGCCATATTTTTTCACTCCTTTTCTGTTTTATTTGCTCTTTTTCCTGATAAACAGATTATAACATACCATTATGTATACAATAAATACCCTTATTTTTGCATTTTTATACCAATATGCTAGAAAATGTGTTATAATTGCATATAATGTCGCATAAAGGTATATTTATAGTATTAATCAATAAGGAGTGACTCACATGGACAAGCTTTCCTTCAATATTTTTCCAAATGTAAATTTCATAGATTTGTGTATGTACCAGTTCGGCCACGAGCAGTGCGAACCGGGACACTCATTTGGTCCTGCCACAAGAAACCACTATCTATTCCACTATGTACTGTCCGGCACCGGCACTCTGATGGCCGATAATGCAAAGGGCATTACACAAACCTACAACATAAAAAGCGGGCAGGGCTTTCTGATTTTTCCCGGTCAGATAAATACCTATATCGCAGATGACAAGCTTCCCTGGGAATACATATGGATTGAGTTTGACGGTCTGCGCGTCAAGGAGGCTCTCACCACAACAGAGCTTACCAAAAATAATCCTGTATATCACACACACTCAAAGGATATCCGCGAAAAGCTTGTTGAGGAAATGCTCTACATCACAAGGCACCCCTCAGAATCACCATATCACCTGATTGGGCATATGTACCTTTTTCTGGATTATCTGATGCAGTCAGCCAAATCATCAAAACTCGTTCCAAGTGGGAAAATGAGTGATTTTTATATAAAAGAAGCGATGAATTATATCGAGCAGAATTTTCAGAATGATATCTCAATCGAAGATATTGCCAGAGTCTGCGGCATAAACCGAAGCTATCTGGGCAAGATTTTTAAAAATTCCGTTGGACATTCACCTCAGGAATTTCTCATGAATTATCGTATGATAAAGGCCACAGAGCTTTTGAAGCTGACCTCCTTATCCATCGCAGATGTTGGCTCTGCTGTCGGATACGAAAATCAGCTTCATTTCTCACGCGCTTTTAAAAATGTCTACGGAGTGGCTCCGAGGGAGTGGAGGAACGAGCATAAATAAGCTCACTGTTCATCCTTCACAAATTCATTTACATTGTCAAGGGTCACCTTCTCATACGGCAGATAAACATACTTTTTGTCCTCAAACCTTATGTTTTTCATGCTGCCCCCGGTGGCTGCCAGATAGGCAAGCGAAGCCATAGCCCTTGCCTGTCCCTCCTTGTCATTGTAGACTGTTGCCGCAAGCTTCGACTGCTGCACTGCTTCAAGCCCATCGTCTGTGCCGTCCACTCCAAAAAATGCAGGTACATTCGACTCCGTCACACCAAGCTTTTCGTATGCGTCTATCGCTCCGAGTGCCATTGCATCGTTGTTTGCAATAACCAGCTCTATGCTGTTTTTATACTGACCTATAAGCTGTGTCATACGGTTCTGCGCCTGAGCACGATTCCAGTTTGCTATCTGACAGCTCAGCTTTTCTATCTGAAGACCGTTATTCTTCATGCTCTCTGTCACACTCTCTGTCCTGACGATGGCATCCTGATGTCCCATCTCTCCCTCCAGGATGACGTACTGTATCCTGCCATCACCGTTTTTATCCACACCCGGATTATTCTTTATATAATCGGCAATGAGTTCCCCCTGCATCTGACCTGACTGCTTTGCCCTGGCCCCGACATAGTACAGCTTATCCCAGCGATTTAAATCCTCATCAACCGGCTCCCTGTTAAAGAAAATAATAGGGATGTCATTCTCCATTGCAGCATTTATAATATGCGACAAATCTGTTCTGTCTGCCAGATTAATACACAGCACATTGCAGCCGTCCTCTATCATCTCCTGCACCTGGTCATCCTGTGCACGCTGTGAGCCTGCAGCATCCATGATTGTCATGCTGATATCGTATTTGTCTGTATCAAGACTTGCGCACTCCTTTTTGAAAGTTTCTATCAGCTCCCCGATAAATGTATCCTTCTGGTCATAGCATGTCACGCCTATATATATATGTTTTTTCTCGTCAACTCTTGTGTTGCTGCACGAGACAAATGACAATATCAGTGCAAAACACAGTATCATCATGGTATTTCTTATTCTGCTTCTCATTTATTGTTCCCCCACTACTGGCTGATTGCATACAAAAGCTTCTTGTTTTCTTCATCAAACAGATTTTTTCTGGTAAGAAGCTGGTAAGATACCGGCTTTTCCTCTACTGAATATTTTCTACTGCCACGCAGCATATCAACCAGCCCTACAACACTTTTGTATCCGGCAGCAAATTCATCAGGTGTGATAAGAGCCTCTGCCCAGCCCGAATCGAGATAATATATGGCTTCTGTTGAGTTTCCTATCCCATATACCAGTGCACCCTGCAGATTATTATCAGAGGCTTCCTTTGCCGCCTCAACCACACTTGCATCATCTATTGCAAGAACTATGTCAACCTTTCTCTGTGACTGCAGATTTATTTTCTCCCCGGTATCCGAAACACCTGATACAATCCACATCACATCACAGCCACTTTCCGCGAGAGTATCCTTTATGCCATCAATGCGTTTTTTGCATGCATCGGATTCAGTGTTTTCACAATAGATTCCTATTTTTTTACCTGAAAGTGTTCCGTTGTTGTCAGCAAGAAGCTTTTGTGCCAGTTTGGCACCCATGCTGTACTGGTCAAACTCCACTGTATTTAACGACTTAAAGCTCTCGCTTCCCGCCTGGTCTCCGACAACCATTATCGGTGTCTTTTTATTTATCCGGATAAGTGTATTAAGGCTTTTTTCTTCTGTCATTTTTTCTGCTGTCGGCTTGAAAACGACCGCATCAGCTTTTTTGTTTATCTCCTGCTTTATGACATCAATTTCATCTGACATGTTGTTCAGATTTTCCTTACTTATCATAACTACATCCACACCATACTCAGAGGCCGCCATTTTCATGCCATATTTAAACGCAGCACTGTGGCTTTCATCCACATCAGCCATCACAACTGCAATACGCTCCGGTTTCTCATTGAGCTTATTGTATGCGATAAAACCTATTCCTATCACAAGTAGTACTCCAAGCAGCAGCTCTGTTATGATGAAGTTTCTCTTATTCTTGCTCATATTTGTCCATTTATTTTTCACTGTCACTCTCACACCTCCCATGCAGCAAGGGAATTGTACTTGCTTCATACTATATGATGCTCCTCAAATTGAAGTCTGTTTTCCTCTGAATAGACAATTGCCGGGATTTTGATTGTCACAACTGTTCCCTCATCAAGCTCACTTTCTATATGCAGGCCATAGCGCTCTCCAAACAGTATCTTTATCCTGTTATTTACATTGACAAGCCCCACTCCCGAGCCCTTCTTGTGAACCCTGTCCGTATTTGTCAGCAAAAACGGAATTTCATTCTCCGGAATGCCCATTCCGTTGTCTGATACCGTTATGATGATATCCTCTCCCACTTTTTGGCCTCCGACTACTATCTCTCCGAAATCGTCCAGCTCTCTGATTCCGTAATTTAGTGCGTTTTCCAAAATCGGCTGAAGCACCAGCTTCACCGCACAGTAGTCCATTATTTCCTCGTCTACCTCAAAGCTCACCTCAAATTTGTTCTTATAGCGCACCTTCTGAATATTCATGTAGCTTTTTGCGTGCAAAAGCTCATCTCGTACAGGTATTATGGTATGTCCCTTCGACAGACTGATACGGAAAAGCTTTGCAAGCTGCGTAATCATAAACGAGGCCTCCTCGTTTTTGCCTCCTTCAATCATCCATGTGATGGAGTCAAGAGTATTATACAAAAAGTGCGGATTAATCTGGCTTTGAAGCACATCAAGCTCGCTCTTTCGTCTCTCGTTCTGCTCCCATACGATCTTTTTCATGAGCTCATTGTTCTGCTTATATGAATTGCGGATAGAGTATCCCAGATGCCGTATCTCTGAGGAACCACCTACATAAATATCTGCTTCATTGCCATTCTCATACCTTTTCACAGAATCATCCAGCTTCATTATCGGCTTTGAAATACGTATAGCTATCACTCTGTTTATCCACACAGACATCATAGCCATAATAATCATTATAACAAAAACAAACTGCTTCACATCCGCCATCTTATTGGTAAAGATGGAGTATGGCATCACACATACAAGCTTCCAGCCTGTGTAGCTGATTGTATCTACCATAATCTTACGATGCACTCCATTCAGATAATCATCATATATACTGTTTTGCGACTTTGCCGCAACATCGCTGTTTTCCGGAACATCTCCATCAAACTGTATCTGATGCGGATGGTAAATCATATTGCCATTTGCATCACACAGATAATAATATTGTCCTTTTCCCGATGTATTTATCCTCTCAAGCATCCTTGATACACTCGAATAATCCATGTCCACAAGCAGCACACCCATCTGTGATTCTGAACCGGAGGTCAGCTCCACGGCACGGCTTGATGATATGACCAGATGATATCTCATGGAACCATCGTCAAACAAATTCTGCACATGAGGTGTTGAAAAATGTATATTCTCCATGCGCTCCATCGCTTCTATGAACCAGTCCTGTTTTGTCACATTCGGGTCCTCCTTCTGGGACACAACAGGCTCTGCAGCTATAAGGCTTCCATACTGATTATACAAGGCAATACTGCGCAGATATTCCTTGTTTGACTCATAGAGCAGACTCATGCCATCGTGTATGCTGTCAGAATGCTTTAAAATGTCATTCTCCTTTATTACATTATAATACGCCGCATCCGAAACCTGCCTCATATTGACCAGATAGCTTTCCACACTGTCTATTGTCTGTTCCATCACCTTATGATTGCTCTCTATAATACTGTCCTGCGATGCATCGGCAAATTTTATATACATCACCACAACTGTGACAAGCATTATTGCAAACGACAGCAGTGAGAATGAGAGCATTATTATGGATTGTATATTGCCTGATTTATACCTTATTCTTCTCATACTCTGTCCTGTACCTGGATGGGGAAACCCCATACTTTCTCTTAAAAACATAACTGAAATAGTTCGGATCCGCATAGCCTACATTCTGGGCTATGACATAGCTCTTGTCGTCTGTCTCCACAAGCATTCTGGCAGCCTTGTCCATTCTGTAATCAGTCAGATACTCCACAAACGAGCTGCCGGTTTCCTTCTTAAACAGACTTGAAAAATACGAGTTAGATACTCCTAATTCCTTACATGTATCGTCAAGTCCAAGATCCACACTTCTGTAATTCCTGTGCACATAATCCTTTGCACTGTCTATGAGTGACTTCTTGGAGTTGTATCTGGCATCAGCCATATCATCGTGCAGCCTGCTTGAAAAATCCAAAAGCCACTTCTTGAGCACCACCGGCTCAAAATTGGAGAGCTCATTATAAAGCCTGCCTACACTTCCCGATATTTCCTGCGCATTTAGCTCATTATTGCTCATGAAGTGATATAGCTCACTGATCAGCTCCATTACTGCCACATGGTAGTTCTCAAGTGACTGCTGCGACATAAAATTGTGCTGCATATACGCTTCAACAGCCTGTCCCACATCCTCTATCTTGCCGATACAAATCATTTTAAATAAATATGACAGCTCATTTCCCTCATCGCCATCCTTTGATATACGTCGCTGTGGCTCAACCTCTGTCATGTTTATTGCCCTGTTGCTGCCATAAAGCACCCTGTAGGATACTGCCTCCCTCGCACTCTGATAAGAGCTCACCAGCTCTTGTATACATTCACACACCTGCCCGATTCCGACCGTGACCTTTGCCCCCATTACATGATTTACATATTTGCAGAATCTGTCACACTCATCTGTCAGCTCAGAGATATCCTCCTGCTGCACAAGCTGGGCTATCATGACCGTATCACCGAGATAGTTAAAAATCCTGCCATTCCAGTGCTCCTTTAAATCAGCCTGTGCCTGTCTCTCTACTGACACTGCAAGCAGTCTGATATCCATGCCCTGCGGCATCTGACTTGCGGAGGTATGTATGATAATACAGCAGTAATATGGTCCCTCAAGCACAATCTTATAGTCACGCATGTACCTGCCCAGCTCATTTTCCGGTATGCGTCCCTCGATAAGTGTCGTGTAAAAATTTGACTGCAAAACAGGCAGCGATGCTGCATAATACTGCTTCAATATGTCTGTGTTTTTCTTCTCATTCAGCTCATCATCCAGCTTTGTCTTAAGCTTTTTGAATACCTCCGTGATTTCAGCCAGATTGAGTGGCTTTAAAATATACTCCTCTATCTCGAGATGCACAGCCTCCTTTGCATACTCAAAATCGTCGAAGCCTGTGAAAAGCAAGAGCTTCGTCGCAGGAAACCTCTGCCTGATGTTACTGCACAGCTCAAGTCCGTCCATGTAAGGCATACGTATGTCAGTCATCACAACATCCGGCTGCATGTCCTCCATCATCTCAAGCGCCTTGAAGCCATTTCCCGCATGTCCTACCACATGAAAACCAATCTGCTCCCAGGATACCTTTCTCTCGATTACCTCTATTACATCCTCTTCATCATCAACCAGTAATAATGTATACATTTTATGTCTTCTCCCTGCTTGTAATTATTGAACTGCATACACCATAAAATCCGTGTGTAGCATAAATTATCGCTCGGATAATAAAATCTGTCTGTATAGTATTATATCATATATCATATATTCTTTTGTAGTTTTACATAAACAAAAGTGTAATTTCAAAAGTATAATTGTTCACACCACAAAATTAAAGCAGAGATGCCGCCCCGACATCTCTGCTAATCATTTTGGAAGTATGAAAAAGAAATTTTCTTGCGATATTATTTCTTCTGAACGTATTTCAGACAGTCAAGTGTAACTGCTACAAGAATGATAATTCCTGAGAATACGAACTGAAGGTTTGTATCAATACCAAGGATTGTAAGAGAGTATGTGAGTGCTGTGAAGATACATACACCAGTTACAACACCTGATATCTTACCGATACCACCTGTGAATGATACACCACCAACTACACAGGCTGCGATTGCGTCCATGTCCCAGCCCTGTCCATAAGCTGCTGAGCCTGAACCAACCATTCTTGCACACTCAAGCCATGAGCCAAATCCATAAAGGATACCAGCCATAACGAATGCACCGAGAGTTACTGCAAATACTGAGATACCTGAAACTGCTGCTGCCTCCGGGTTTCCTCCTACTGCGTAGAGGTTTTTACCAAATGTTGTCTTGTTCCAGATAAACCATACAATTGCGATTGCTGCTACTGCCCAGATGATGATGGTTGGGAAACCATTTACCTTTGGAATAATCATGTTAGGGATGACCGGCTCAATTGCACCGAATGAAACTCCCTTTGTAGCATATGTTACGATACCGAAGATAACAAGCATGTTGGCCATGGTTGAAATAAACGGATGCATCTTAAACTTCGCTGTAAAAAATCCTGCAATACTTGTGAAGAATGTACAAAGCACGATACATGCAAGTAATGCGATAACCACTCTTGCACCTGTTGGTACTCCTGTAAAGTCAAATATATGACCGAATACAGAACCTGTATTGATACCCTGATGCATGATGATTGTGGCTGTTGTCATACCCATACCAACCATTCGTCCAACAGAAAGGTCTGTTCCTGTTAAGAGGATAAGTCCTGCAACACCAAGTGCTAAGAACATTCTCGGTGAAGCCTGCTGAAGAATATTCAGTATGTTGTTGTATGTCAGAAGAGGTGTGCCCTTCTTTATCGGTGTTATGACACAAAGCGCTATGAATATAAGTATAATTGCAATATAAAGACCATTCTGTAACAGGAAGTTTCTCCTATTGAACGTATACTTGTAATTCTCCCATTTCTGGGCTCTTGTCTCCATAAATGTGAACTTTGAAAGACGAAGCATATCAATCAGGTGATACTTGTAGCTGTATGCCTCATGCTTTCTGTCCTTGATTCTCTGATACTCTTTCTCGAGCTCAAGCTTCTCATTGGAAATACGATTCTTGTGTACGTAATTTTCTTCCTTTATCTCAGTTCTGTCTGAGGTCTTTGCCAGAGCAGCCTTATGCTTTTTATCAAGCTCTGCCATTCTCTCATTATGAGCAGCAAGTGCCTCTGCCTTTTCTGCCTCACAGCTTGCTTTAACAGCATTGTAATACTTTGAGTCAAAGTTTTCCTTTAAGTAGCTTTCAGCCTTGGCGATGAGCTTTGAAATCTCATCCTTGTTCTTTGCCTCAACAGCCTTTGCCTTTGCAAGCTCTTTCTCACATGCTGCTATTTCTGACTCCTTCTCGCCCTTTGAAAGAGTTTTATCTCTCTTGATGCCTGCTATTGCTGACTGACACTCTACAACCTTTGTAGTTCCGTCTTTTCTGAGTGCATCAATTTCTTTTTGTATTCCACCAACATATTCGTCGATAGGCTGGCGCAGAGCGCGCTCCTGCTCAGCCGTTAAAATCTTACTATTAGCCATATCCGTCTTCTCCCTTTATTATAGGTACTTTGCACTGAGTCTCAGCAGCTCTTCCTGATTTGTTTCCTTTGTATTGACAATTCCTGAGAGCCGTCCGTTTGACATGACTCCGATACGATTTGTTATACCAAGGATCTCAGGCATCTCAGATGAAACTACAATGACTGTCTTACCCTGCTTTGCCATATTGATTATCAGCTCGTAAATCTCATATTTGGCACCTACGTCGATACCTCTTGTAGGCTCATCCATCATGAATACCTGTGGTCCTCTTTCAAGCCATTTACCAAAGATAACCTTCTGCTGGTTTCCTCCTGACAGAGCCGAAATCATATCCTCCGGTCCCATACACTTTGTGTGCATAATCTTTATCTCATCAGAGGTGGCCTTTGTCATCTTACTGTCTGAAAGTGCCGGTCCATTCTTATAGGAACCGAGATTTGCGATTGTTGTGTTAAAGGTGAGGTTTCCCTTAAGGAAAAGTCCATTTGCTTTTCTTTCCTCTGTGATAAGTGCGAAGCCATAATCCATAGCCTCCTTGGCACAGGTGAAATTCATAAGCTGATTCTTAAAATATACTCGTCCTGCTGCTCTTGTCCTGATTCCAAAAATCGTCTCAAGAAGCTCTGTACGACCTGCTCCGACAAGTCCGTATAGTCCAAATATCTCCCCCTCATGCACATCAAATGTGATGTCCTGCAGATGTGGCTCGTACTTTGTCGAAAGATGCTGTATTGACAAGATTACATCCTTTGGTTTGTTGTCTACCGGAGGGAATCTGTTCTCCAGTACTCGTCCAACCATCGCTGCAATCAGTTCATTCATATTTGTTTCTTTTGTGCTCTTTGTCATGACCAGATTTCCATCTCTAAGAACCGAAATCTCATCACAAATCTCAAAAATCTCATCCATCTTGTGAGAAATATAGATAAGTGAAATACCCTGGTCACGAAGCATCCTCATCATCTGGAACAGCTTTTCAACCTCCTGTACCGTAAGTGATGATGTAGGCTCATCCAATACTATAACCTTTGAGTTGTATGATATTGCCTTTGCAATCTCACACATCTGTCGCTGTGATACTGACATATTCTTCATCGGCTGCTCGAGATTAACTGTCATTCCCAGCTTTCTAAATAGCTCGGACGCTTCTTTTTTCATGCGTCCCTCATCAATCATGCCAAATGAATTGACCGGATATCTTCCGAGAAACAGATTGTCTACAACATTTCTCTCAAGACACTGGTTCAACTCCTGATGCACCATTGCTATACCATTTTCCAGTGCATCCTTCGGACCTGAAAAGCTTACCTCTTTTCCGTCCAGATATATAGTTCCCTCGTCCTTCTGGTATGTACCAAAAAGACATTTCATCATTGTCGACTTACCGGCTCCGTTCTCCCCCATGAGACCCATTACAGTACCTTTTTTCACATCAAGATTGATGTGGTCAAGAACCCTGTTTCGTCCAAATGACTTGCTCATGCCACGAATCGATAAGATGTTTTCATTATTCTTATCGCCCATACTTCCTGCTCCTAACTCTATATTTGCTGTCGTCTGTATACACTTTATTTTGGGGAGAGATTTTTCCCTCCCCAACTAAGTGCTTTAAATACTTTTACTGGTTCAAAAGAGCTGTATAAGAAGCTGCATTATCTGTCTTAACCATGTTGATTGCAAATGCATCGTACTGGCTTGGATTTCCAAGTCTGTTTGTGATATTAGACTCTGTCTGTCCGTCACCACCGATGTACTCAACATCAAGATTTAAGAGATCATCATACTTCTGTAAGAGTGGCTGATATGTAGAGCTTAAGAAGTTATCTGAAGCATTGTAGATATTCAGCCATACCTTCTTTGTAGGGTGCTTTGCTGAATCAAGCTGTGTTGAAACAGGTGCCCATACAACTGTTGAATCTGTGAAATCCTTGTAGTTATCTGCTGTAACTGCTACGTTTAATGCGTAGTAAGATCTCTCATCATCCTTGTAAACATATACATCATCGCTTAATACGTTTCCTGCATCATCCTCTTTGCCGATACCTGTATCAATATCTACACCATCGAGTGCGTTTCTAAGTACACGAAGTGTGAGGTAAGCCTGAACGTCAGCATGCTGGCTGATTGTTCCGCCATAGCCCTCTGCGATAGCTGCTACTGCATCACTGTTGGCATCGTATCCGAATGTAGGAACCTTGTTGTCCTTTGACCATGCATTGAACATTGACATTCCCATTCCATCGTTGTTAGAAACAACTACGTCGATTGACTCGCCAAATGATGATGACCATGTTCCGATTGCATTTCCTGCTGTAGCTGCATCCCATGTAGCTCCTGCTGAGTTCTTCATCTCCTGTGAAGCAAGCTCTCTTACTACATAGTCTTTGCCGTTTACAGTAATCTTGCCGTCCTGAACCTCAGCTGCTTTTCCGTCTGAGTTTGTTCCTGCCGGTGCACTGTCAATCTCGCCGCCCTTGTCTACGCCTGTTCCAAGAGCCTTACGAACACCTCTTGTTCTTGCAATTGAATCGTTGTGTCCGATATCACCGATTGCAAGTACATATCCGATAACGCCATCCCCATTTCTGTCGATCTTATCGATGTTCTTCTCGATATACTCTTTTACCATTTCTCCCTGAAGTTCAGCTCCCTGATTAGCATCGAAACCTACATAATAGGTATCCTTGTTGTAGTTGAGTGCTGTTGTGTCAAGCTCTCCTGTTGAGCTGTTTGATGGCTGACGGTTGAACCACACGAGTGGCTTGTCCTTGTTTGCAACATCTGATGTCGATGTGCTGCCTCCCCCTTTCTGTGTATCAGAAGAACCCCCATCTGATCCACAAGCGGCCATTGACGCTGCCATAGCAGCTACCATCATGATTGCAACAAATTTTTTCTTCATATATTTTTGTCCCCCTTTGTTTTGTTGGTAAGGCTAGTATACAAAAATATTTCGGGAATCACTATAGAATATTTTTCGATAAACATTAAAAATTTTACTGTTTTTCGTCATGTGGACGAAAATTTTCTAGTTTTTGTTTTTTAGCTACGTCATATTGTTTAACTTCAAAAAACGGCCAATCCAAAGTTCTACTTTAGATTAGCCGTTATATTCTTCATATTCTACGATATCTACGCTTTAACGCTCTGGTCCTTTATAAAACAGTGATAGGTTATCAGATACAGCAGTATGCCTATCGCAGCAGAAATTGCAAGCCATACCGGTACAAACACCCATATATCCGCATGAAAGAAGGCAGGCACACTTATATTATCAGGTGACTTAAGAAAAACTATCATCCAAAATGCCCATAATACCCAGAAAGCAATTCTGCCAAACCGCAGCAATGCAGCGCCCACAAATACAGTCAAAAATGCCAATAAAACCGCCAGCAATATTGTCACCACCAATACCCTTCCCGAAAATACCTGTGAGTAATTATCCACAAATCTGACTCTTAGTAACTTACTGACCAGATTTTTGCTTACAACGCGCTCCACAGCACCAAGAATTGCAATAATTGACAGTGCAAGCATATTTTTTATAACTTTAAAAACAACATATGATGAAAGAAAGTTCTTTCTGGTCACTCCCATCTGCAGACAAAGAGTGAAGTGCTGTCCAAATGTAATCCCTTCACATATTATATCAAAAATCACATATGCACTCAGTGCCATTACCATTCCCAGCTGCACAGTTTCACCATCTCCCATTGACACAAAGAAATCAAATACCACCACGCCCCCGATTATTGCTATAGCGACTACCATCATCATCGCTGTCTCTTTTCTTTTTATAAACATGAAGTTTTTTATTGTCTTTCTCATAATGCCCTCCTCTGTCTATACCCTTACTTCAAGCCTTCTTGTGCTTCTTTCTGTACAAGCCACCATCCATGCATAGTATACGACTGCGAATATCATTACCGGAATATTTAAGCTGTTACTTTCAGCTATATAGTTAAATACCAGCCATGCAACAGCCACCACAATGGAAATGATTGAAACAATTATATATAAAACCATATATTTATCTTTATTCATACTCCCGGCGATTGCCTGTCCGGTTGCTGCACATATAATTATAATAAAAATATAAACCGGAATATTTTTTTCACCGGTATAAGCTGCTATAAGCATCTGAAATCCACTAAAGATGGCTATCATGGCAATGTCCGATATGATATATCCAATAAATGCATTTTTTCTTGTGGCTCCAAAAGCAATTGTAAGCGAAATCCCCCCGGTCTTCCTATTAATCTCAAATCCAACCAGTATTACCGCTAAAAACCAGATACCTGCCATACACCCCTTATCATTGATAACTCTTCCGCCCATTAAAAAATTAAAAATCAGAAAATAAACTATTAAAGCGAGTACCGCCGATAATACACTTTTTAATGTCATCTTTTCCCAGAATATTATGCTGTTTTTCATCGTCAGCCCTCCTCACATCAATATTAATTTCTCCATACATTAGAATATTATTCTTATACATTAAAATTTACTTAGCACTTCTCAAACTCTTCTTTCTCCTGCTCGTATAATTCATGGTAGATAGTACAGTTTTTCAGTAGCTCTGTGTGGGCTCCTACACCAACTATTTTCCCCTCATCTATAACAATAATTTTTGTAGCATTTTTGGCAATTTTTACACGATGTGTAATATAAATGGCTATTTTTTCTTTACTTACCTCGAAAAAACTATTAAAAATTCTCAATTCTGCTGTTGCATCCAACGCAGAACTTGGCTCATCTAACAAATATATATCTGCCTCTTTATAATATACCCTGGCTAAAGCTATCTTTTGCCATTGACCACCAGACAACTGGCTTCCATTATCAAACCAATTACCCAGTATGCGATCTAAAGAATATTCTTCTTCCTGACATAGAAAATCTACATTTGCCTTATTTAATGCCACTTTAACATTATCATCAATACTATCACGTCTAATATCCCCAAGTATTACATTTTCTCTCAATGAACCTTCGTACTTCAAAAAATCTTGGAATAATACAGAAGTTCTCTCTCTATATTCCTCAATGCTATATTTTTCTATTGGTTTATCATTTATTAAGACTTCCCCTCTTTTAGGATAATACAGCCCACATAAGATCTTAAATAATGTGCTTTTTCCTGAACCGTTTTTCCCAACTATAGCAATTTGATCATTACTACTAATTGTTAAAGATATATTTCTCAGTACATTTTTAAATTCTGGATAATCGAAACATACATTTTTCAGCTCTATTTTATTTATTTTTTCAATTTTTAGATGATCCTTACTTATTTTTTCTTCACCTTCATCATTTTCAATAAAATCTTTTAACATTCTCATATATAAATTTGAATTATAAATGGAATATATACCCGTTGCAACTGTATTAGTAGATGTTTCTATCATCGTAATAGCATTTAAATAAGCCATTACTGTGCCTATCATAATTTTCCCTGAATAAACTGCACTAATAGCCACTACCATAATGAATAAACTAAACAAATCTTGAATTGAACCTATAATCAAGTTAAGAATGGTTTTATATTTTTCTATAGTATTTTCTTGCTTAATAAACAAAGAACTGATACTTTTATATTTACCTATAAAATAATCTTTCAAATTATACGATTTTATTTCTTTAAATGCAGTATCATGTGTCAAAAGATATGAAAAATACCAAGCTTCCCTTTCTTTATTACTTCTGCTATATTTCATCATAAATTCCTTATTTCCAATAATAATTTGTCCTATAAACATACTTAAGGAAATGATGATAAGTGTCACTTCGATCTTCCAATTCCATGATATAATAAGAATTGATGCCGATATAAGAGAAACTGTACTAGAAAAAATATTCATAATTGCTTGCAACGTCTGATAAGGTTTAATTGCTATTTCTTGCTCTAATCTAGTGACAACATCATATGTCTCAGTTCGTTCCAACATTTCCAATGATAATTTTCCACATTTTTCAATTAAAATTTTATTGATACCATATTGCGTAATATTATTAAGCTTATTCAAATTGTAATTGCTTAAATTTTGAAAAAAATTTTGAATGACAGAAATAATAAAGTATGCAATTACTAATTGGAGTATAATATTTAATGGTTTTTCCATCAATTGCAATTCATTGATCAATCTTTGATTGATTACCAAAACAATAAATGGAAGAAATCCACTTAAACTCGAAATAATTATCGTAAAAAGAAAATTCTTTAAACTTATTTTACATATCAACTTTAACGTATATATAAATAAAGTATAGTATTCCTTTATTTTAACAAACATATGATACTCCTCTTAAAAAATGGGGGCATAGCCCCCTATATGTGAGTTGCTATGCCCCTTTTCAGCTAACTTACTCCGATGCTCTGATAGTTTTAATAGATTTTACTCTATTTCCTGTACGATATTCACCCTTTGAACTGCAGCCACATCCACAATGCAAGCATCCATCATTATTGCCCCTATATCCTGCGTATCCAGATGTACAAGTACATGCTCTTGGCTGTACTCCACTACCAGGCTCTCTTCCCATTGGATTTACAAACTTCATACCGACACCTCCTCTCCTTTCGTATTATAAAACATATTTATGTAAAAATGTATTTGCCCTATTTAAATACTTTTTGATTATATTCTAATAATCGTTCTGGATTTTCTTCCAAGATTGTATGATATCGCACTAAATTATTTTCTAAATATATTCTTTCACTTCTGCATGAATTGTGTCGATAAGCAAAATGGGTTCCGTTTTGATCAAAGCAATTAACATAGCACATGGAACACAAATTAACAGCCCAACATTCTCCACAATACTTCTTTGCCTCTTGGATAAAACTATCTACATATAATTTTCTAATTCTTTCTTTATAAAAACCTTCATTCACATTCCCGATGCTAGGAATATTACCAACTTTTTCACAAAGTAAGAATTCGCCCGAAACTGTTACATATATTCTTCGTTCCCCTGGAACACAACAACCATTCATTCCATAATTTTTTACAGGTTTATCTGACAAAAGTCTTTGATGTATAATTGAAAGCCCTTTGTCAATTACACTATCTGAAAATAGCGATTTTTCTCTTTCTGCATGCTCTTCTCTATAGTGATTGACCCAATCATCTAAAGGATCATATGCACTTTTTACATATCTGAATTCCTCTTTACTCTGCGGAAGATAATACTCGCTATCTTCAGGTCCTCTGTCTACTGAAGAAGTTAATACTCCTATATTATCGGGAATCCATTCTGCATTATCCAAAAATTCTTGTATTCTATTGTACTTATTTTTATAATCCGGTCCCGACACAACCATATTAAAACTTATTTTAGATTCCTTTTTCCATCGTTTCTCTGCTTCAAGAAGTTTCTTAACGCCTTGAACCGTCTTTGCATAACTGCCTTTTCCGTCTACCATAATCCTATTTGCATCATGTAATTCTTCAGGACCATCGAAACTAACAATTATATTAAAATCATGACACATCAAGAAATCTGCAATTTCATCAGAAACTAACGTAGCGTTCGTAGTCATCGCAAAAGTCATTTTTCCATCAAATACATTTAAAGCATATTCTGTAGCTTGTTTTATTAGGGGAAAATTCATTAAAGGTTCCCCTCCATAAAATCCAATATGAGTTTCTTCAGCCTTATCGGAATGTAACTTTAAGAAATCAATGGCTTTTTTAGCTGTTTCCCAGTCCATATCTTTATGACCAAATTCTCTATATTCTGGATGAGATGGATTATAGATACAATATTTACATCGCAAATTACATTTTTCCGTAACTTCTAATGTTACATTTTGTACCCTATGATCTAAAGCCTCATCCAAATCCGTAACGGCTTCTCCAGTTAAGGTTTCTACTTTATTAGCTGAAAGAATATGTTCTGTCTTTATAGCTTCCTGAATTTCTTCAATACCCTGAATCAATTCATTGCTATCCATAGAAAGCTGTAATAATTCTGTAGCATCGTCACTCTCCAGCAATGTTGTTAAAATATCATATACTGATTTTCTTATCTGTGCTACTTTCCCTGTTCCTGCATCCAAAAAATAATAATTATTCTTTGTTTGAAAAGTTTTTCCAAGTCTTCCTGGTCTTCCATATTCGCATATGGCATCGTAAAACTTTACTACTACTTCTTCTGTACTCATACAATTTTCTCCTTTCCTATCCTACTCGATGCCGACAATATGAATATACTGAAAGCACCCAAAATACAATCAATTCAACAATAGCTCCTCCAATGATTATATATGGTGTCCAGACACCTGAAGTTCCCATTGATAAGAAATTAATATCAACTAGCTGATACAAAAGACAGTTCTGCATTCCTATACCTGCTGATGGCAAAATATAAACAAGCCATGATCCTCCAGCAGCACCATACACAATGGATGGTAACAATGCAAATACTATCGGAATCAATACTGCAGTTAAAGACGTCTTCACTTTAGCTGAAACAAATAACGTAAAGACAACCATACACAAGATAGATAATAGACCACCTAAAACCACTGCTATCTGTAACTGACCGAGATTCCAAGAAAGTAACCCTACTGCCGAAAATAACATTTGCATAGAAGTCTTCAAACATTCTGTTCCAAAACTAAAATCTAATATTGCTATTTGCACTGACATACATAATAAATAATAAATTGTTATGACAAAAAATAGTGCCAAAACCTTGTACATTGCAAATGGTATTCGTCCGAATTTTGTACATCTCAAAATATTATCAGCACCATTTTGATATCCTTCTGCAAAAGTCGGAGCAGCTATAGCCACACACAATATCAACAATATCAGAATATTTAATGTAATATAATCAAAAGCATCTCTCGAAAATCCTCCATATAGTGAGAAAGGAGTTTTTACTTTTTCATACATCTCAGATGCCTTATCCATAATTTTTTTATTACCGTCATATTCCAAAGAAATTACATCTCTTAAATGTGTCTTTGCTTTGTCATAAAATTTTATAGCATCTTCTATTGGAATATCTTTCAACTCACCGCCTACTCCCGTTTGAGGATCTGCAAAAACTTCCGGCAGTTTAGATAACACTGGTTTAATAGGAGATATTGATTCAGTATATGCTGTTAATGGAAAGCTCTCACTCTCATCTGAAATATTTCCATTTTCTTGTACCGTTTTTTGATATACTGTTAACGTATTTTCTAGTTTTTCAGTAGTAATTTCCCCATTATATTTTGAACGTATGCTTTTTTTATAATCGATGGCCTTCTTCCCTTCCACACTTATAACCGCACCATTAGAATCTGTATAGTTAATTGTTTCATAGGTAATAGGCATTATCCCCATCACAATTGACATGAGAAGTCCAATACCTAAAATAATCAAAGTTCTTCGAGATGAAAGGATTCTTTTAAGTTCTACTTTAAACATTCTCATTCTATTTCACCTCTCTTTCATATGCAACCTCTGGAAATAGCCACAAATATAAATCTTCTAATCTTGGTTCTTCACTAATAGAATTATCCACCTCTGAATTTGAAGATAAATACCTTATGGAAACCATACCATTCGGTTCATTTTTTTGATTAATAATTCTTAGCTTTCTTTCAAAAACAGCAACTTCCTTCGCAGGAATTAAAGCTGACCATACCTTTCCCTCTATTTGTTTTACTAACTCATCCGTAGTTCCTATATCAACAATTTTCCCACTTTTCATAATTGCATTTTTTGTAGAGATATATTCAATATCAGAAACAATATGTGTAGAAATTAATACTATCCTATCTTGTGCAAACTCTGATATAAAATTTCGAAATCGTATACGTTCTCCTGGATCAAGTCCTGCTGTTGGCTCATCTAAGATTAAAATTTCCGGATTATTAAGCATTGCCTGGGCAATTCCCACTCTTCGTCTCATACCCCCAGACAATTTAACGATTTTCTTCTTTTTCACATCACTTAATGTGAGCATATCTAACAATTCATTTATTTTTTTTCTTGCAACTTTTTTTTCAATTCCTTTATATGCAGCAACATACTCAAGATAATTAACTACTGAAAAATCACTAGAACATCCAAATTCCTGAGGTAAAAATCCTAAAATTTCTCGATATGATTTTCCTAATTTTTTTATATCTTTCTCGTTATACTTTATCACTCCAGATGATGGACTCATTATATCTGTAATCATTCGCATCAAGGTCGTTTTTCCAGCTCCATTGGCTCCAAGCAAGCCCCATACCCCTGGGGTAAGAGTTAAATTCACTTTATCCACAGCTTTTTTATCCTTAAATTCTTTTGTAACATTCACAATTTGTAAATTCATTAATCACCAACCTCCAAACAACAATTAAGCCTCTATTTGATATAAATCATATCAAATAGAGGCTTTTATGGTTTTAAAACTTTATATGAAATTTCCTAAGGAATCATTAAGGACTTATAGTTATTTTCCTAATCCTATTCATTCTAAAGGAATTTCCACATGAAATATAATCTCATTGTTACTGCTTTCAGCTGTAATATTTCCTCCATGTAAATTAATAATTTCCTTTGCAATGGAAAGCCCTAATCCCGCACCTGCAGTATCTGACTGTCGAGAACCATCTAAACGATTGAATTTCCCAAAAATTTTTCCCAAATCTTCTTTTGCAATTGTTTTACCTTTATTCTGTATTTTAACATAAAGATTATCTTCATTAATATTTGCTGAAATATAAATTTTCGTTTTAGGAAAACTATATAAAATAGCATTTTTTAGTAAATTTGAAAATGCTCTTGACAACTTTTCGGCATCTACATTCACTATAATCTTGCCTTTCATATCAAGAATCAACTCATTCTTTTTTTCTTCTAACATAGGTAAAAATTCATCTTGAAGCTGAAGGAACATATAATGTATATCTATCTTTGCTTTATTCGCTATAACCTCTCCGGTATTATACTGCGTAATCTCAAAAAATTCATTTACCAAATCCTCTAAATGTTCTGCTCGATCCAGCACTCGATGAATATATTCCAAACGCTTTGTTTTGTCCATATCAGGTATTTCATCCAATAAATTAAGATATCCAATGATTGATGTCAAAGGTGTTCTAATATCATGTGCTAAATATGCTACAATTTCATTTTTCTTATTTTCTTCCGCTTTAGCAGCCTTATTGGCAATCATTACAGACATTTTAATACGATTCATATAACCTTCCACTTCATTTAGGGGTTCTGAAAACTCTATTAATGTATCATCTTGTTTATATATCTTTTCAATTCCAGAGACAATCTGCTCTAAATATCCACACATTTTGTTCCAATACAATAAAAAAATAATTACATATCCAATTATTATGTAAAGTATACCTATTATATCAATACGCAACAATACATTTTTTAAGAATAAAGAAGATGATTTCGAACCATAAAAGTCTATAAGTATCAGAATGATCCATCCAATAAAACTATATGCAAGTAGCGTTAATATCAAATGTACTTTTAATCTTTTTTTTACTTGTTTAGCCAATTTTATATCCAACTCCCCACACAGTTTTTATATATTTAGGTTTTTGCGTCTTATCACCCAATTTTTCTCGTAAATGCCGTATATGAACTGTAATAGTATTATTGTTTTTTGCATAGTACTCATTGTTCCAAACTAATTGTAACAATTTTTCCGATTCAATAACCTCTCCCTGCTTTTCTAATAATGCTCGTAATATTGCAAATTCACTCGGGGTTAAAGAAACTAACTCTTTATTTACAAAACATTCTCTGGATTTAACATTTAATTCTATTCCTGCATAAGTTAAAAAAGTTTCTTCTACTTTTTCGTCTTTGTAATTGTATTTTTTATATCTTCTTATCTGTGCTTTTACTCTGGCCATAACTTCTAATGGCAAAAATGGTTTTGTAATATAATCATCTGCTCCCATAGTTAATCCTGTGATCTTACTACTTTCATCACTTTTGGCCGTTAGCATTATAATGGGGAAATTATGATGTTTTCTAAGTTCCCTACATAGATAAAACCCATCTTTACCTGGCAGCATAACATCTATTATTGCTAAATCAAACTTTTTCTTTACATAACTTTCCATAGCTTCTTCTGTTGAACAAGTAGCAATAACATCATAGCCCTCATTTTTTAAATATATTTCTAATAAGTCAGAAATATTTTTATCATCTTCAACTACAAGAATTATTTCACTCATTTAATTCACTCATTTCTTAAAGGTTTTACTCAAATGTTATTCTATACTCCCACCATTTCTATGTCAATCTCTATTGCACAGAAATAGTATATCATAAAAAGCCATTACCATTAAAAACAAGCTCTGCATGGTGATGGCTTTTATACACACATTAACTGTCTACAAAATCTTCTATTTCTTTTCTACCCAACCATTATTCCCAAAAAGCTTACTTGATGTTACATTACTGGTGTTTGTTTATTCGGTTCTTCTCTATGCTGTTGTTCTAGTTTTTCTTCATAGTGCTGCATAATGCACTCTTTCAACTCGGCTGAAAACTCTGAAGTAAATATTTTATGCCCATAGGCAGACGCTTCCGCATCTACACTCTGTTTAACGTCGCTGCTACGCAGCTAATTTCGCTCATATTTGCGGTATGGTTGTATGGTTAATTACTTAAGTAACTAACGCATGTAGATGATAAAAACAATATTGTCAACTGTATTTTTTTCTTCTCCGTAATTTATCAACGCTGACATAATAAAAAAAGACCATACACTCAATTGTTTTCTGAATGTATGATCCTTTAATTCATCTTATTCCCAACAGCACTATGGTAATTCAAATGTCATCTTCTCCCCTGTAGCAGGATGGTCAAAAACAATCTTGTATGAGCAAAGGGCAAGCTGTTCCCTTACACCGCCACCGGTGCGTCTTGATTTGCTTCCCGTTCCTGAGTTATTTGAGGCAGGCTTCCCATACTTGGTATCTCCAATCAGAGGATAGCCGATATTTGCAAGCTGCAAACGTATCTGATGGTGCCTTCCGGTGAGAAGCTTTATGTCAAATTCTGTTTTATTGCATTCATTTGATAGTATCCTGTACTGAAGCACTGCTTTTTTTGCCTGCCTGTCTTTTTCGCTTGTGATTTTAGATGTATTGGTACGCTTATCGAAGGAGATATAATCTGTGAGAGTATGCCATGCCGGATCATGAATATCTTCTTTCTTATCGTCCCCCGGCACCTTACTCGCATAGGCAGACTTGTCTTGAAATGACTCTTCTTCATCTTCCACTGCTGTTCCTGACACTCCCTGTCCTCTGCTTGCCGCACGATAATATTTCTCTGTTGTATGCTCCTTTATCTGTCTGCTTAAAGAAGCCGCTGCTTTCTGATTCTTGGCAAATACCATCACTCCCTCTACCGGCTGGTCGAGTCTGTGCACTATGCCGACATAAGGCGGCTCATTTTTAGCCGCCCTGTAATTTCTTATGAAGCTCTCCATATCCTGCTGCCCTATACGCCTGGTCTGTGTAGCAATTCCCGCCGGCTTGTAGCAGACGATTATGTCGTTGTCTTCGTAAATGATATCCGGTTTCCCCATGTTGTAACTCCTGCAAATTATGATATGATGGTCTGTTCCTTTATGAGAGACATAAATGCCTCCTCCTCGACAGGCTTGGAGTATGCATAACCCTGATAATACATAGGTCCAAACTGCTTTAGATACTCCGCCATCTCATGAGTCTCAATACCCTCTATACACGAACGCATCCTGATACGTCCTGTGAAAACAAGAATGGACTCGACAATCGCCTGCTTTAATTCATCCTCCATGACGTCCTTCGTAAATGAGCGATCTATCTTTATCTCGCCCACCGGAAGCTCCAGCGCCAGACTCAGTGATGCCGAGCCTGTTCCGTAATCATCTAACGCTATCTGTATGCCATGCTCCTTGAAAAATGATATCTCCCTCTTTAGGAAATCATGGTCTAAATCCTTGCATCTTTCGGTAAGCTCTATCCAAAGATCCTCTTTTGGAAAATCAAGTCTCTCAACCATATTGAGTACATCCGTGCGGAATGCCGTATTTTCAAGCTGTGTGGCCGCTATATTTACATTTATGAAGAAATCAGGTATGACCTTCTTGAATCTCTTTGCCGCCACAAGCGCTGTCTCAATAATCCAGTTTCCGAGTATGTAAATACAAGGATCCTCCTCAAGCCATGGAATAAAAGAATCCGGTGGCACAAATCCGTACTTCTCATTTTTCCACCTGATAAGAGCCTCAGCTCCGACTATCCTTCCGTCCGTGGCGCTGACTATTGGCTGATAGCATAGGAAAAATCCCTTACAGCCGTCCATGACGCTCTTATGGATTTCCGCAATCTGCTCCATATTTTTCATATTGTCATGAATTATGGTACTGTCAAAAAACACCAGATCTCCGTGCTTTTCATGCTTCGATATGCTGAGTGCATATGTGGCGCTGTTTAGCAGATTGTACGGTGTGCCGGAGTAGTTTTTTGCTGTCACTGCTCCACCAGCAAGCCTAAGCTGAACCATTCCATCGCCAAGCTTCACCCCGGCCTCAGCTACTTTTTTCACCTTAAGATACAGCTCACTGATCTCATCATGCTCTGCGTATGGCTTGATGAATGCAAACTTTGTTCCATCCATTCTGAATACGTAAAGATCTCCGCTCACTACCTTTAAAAGCTCATCGCCATAATTCTTCAATACCTCATTGCCCAGCTCATATCCGTAGGTATCATTGATGTGTCCATACTTTGTTATTCCGATGATAAGCACTGCTGCCGACTCATATCTGAAAATATAGTCATTCAGGCAGCTTCCAAGCATCTTCATATTCCAGAGGTTGGTAACAGAATCAACCGAATCCGATATGCCATGATTCAGTATTGAGCCTGCAAAAATATCAGGACTTCCATCCACACCCTTTATTATGCGGGCATGACCTGTACAGCTCACAAATACTCCGTCTTCATCCCTTACACGGTAGGTGAGATTAAATGCATCCTTTTTCCCCGAATGTACCGCATCCACTTCCTTCTGGTACATCATTATATCATCCGGATGTATTTTGCTTTTCCATCTGTCCTCTGTGTTTAAGTCATATTCACTGTCAATTCCCATAAAACCAAATGCATTTTTGGACCATCTGGTCACATTGGTCTCCATATTTGTGACAAACATATATATTCTTTGCGATGCCTCTGATAACACCGGAAAAAGCTTCTCATCAAGGCCATCCAGGTCAAGCTCATCAGAGCTCTCATGACGTACCTCGGCTTCCGATAACAGCATGTCTGTCGCGTCAAACAATTCTTTTTGAAGTTCATTTTCCGACCTTCCTTTTCCCTCTTTTAAGGTACGTGCGTTCTCAAGCGCCATATGTGCCTCAGCTATCCATGCCGGCATACTCTGGCCTGTATATTTTGCCACTCCGATTGTGACAGTCACCGGTGCCTCAAGCTGCATATTTTGCGCAGTCTCAGGGACCCGCTCTTCTATCCTTTTGCGAATGAGCTGCATCATATTCCCGCTTGTCGTATCAAAGGCGACTACAAACTCATCTGCATCAAATCTGGCTATATAAAAATCATACTCTGCCGCAAGCGCCTTCAACGCAAAAGCTGTCGCCACAAGCACCTTGTCTCCTTCGAGTGGACCGTATTCCTTATTTATTGATTTTAAATCATCAACATCTATCACATAAAGATACAGCTTGCTATGGCCTGACCCTACCCTTACCTTTGCACTGATATATTTATCAAAAGCACTCCTGTTGTTGATACCGGTCAGTAAATCTGTGGAAATGAGTGATTTCTGGCCGTTACTGTACACAAGCATGTAGCTAAGTGTCACCCCACATACAAACGAAGGCAGCATCGGTGTAAAATACTGGATAAATAACATAATAACAGGCAGCACTGCAAACGAAGCCATGCGCCTGTATTTATCGCGGTTCACATAATTTTCCGGCAGAAATGACTTGTAAAATGCCCTGATACAGCTATATATGGCAGGAATAAATGCTATAACAGCCTCCGTAATCATCTCATTCCTGAAGCTTGTCCACTTCAGATACATGACAGTAATCATCATGATACATATGGCTGCCTGCGCTGCTATGCGCACAATTCTTCCGGATTTAAGCCGGATAAATACAGATTGCTGCTCTGCCTCACAATACAAAAACCAATGATATGACAGCAGCGCTATCAATATAAAGTAAATGACCGTAAATGTGTCCAGTACCAGTTTTTCCGGCGCCCACAGGCCATATACTATGATAGCTATAATATAATCCACCACAACTGCTGCCGCTGTAAGCATACCTACTGCCAGAAATTGACGGCTGCTGTATGTTTTATCATCAGCTTTCAAAAATCTGAAACATATGACTCCCAGTATCAGCAGACACATAAAGCTCATCTGCCCATACAGGGTTCCTATTACTATACTGCTCATTATACTCTCCTCATGTTGTCCTGACATCCTCACCGCGAGACTATCAGAATTCCTACCCATATGATGGTAATATCTTTTTATATTGTATCAACTTAATGAGTCGTTAGCAATGGTATTTAAAAACTAATTCTGACTATTTAAAATTCTTTTTGCACATTCTATCTGCTCCTTTGTCGGAGGCTCCACCCCCTCAAGCTGGTATGGTATACCAAGCTCCTTCCACTTGAACACCCCAAGTGTGTGGTACGGCAGCACCTCAACCCTGTCCACCGTTTTAAGTGTGTCGATAAACTCTCTAAGCTGCTTTAAATATCTCTCATCCGTGGTGATTCCAGGCACAAGCACATGGCGTATCCACATTTTTTTACCATTGTCAGATAAATACTGCGCCATATCCAATATATTTTTGTTTGTCTGACCTGTAAGCTTTTTATGTTCTTCATCATCAATGTGCTTTATGTCCAGCATAAAAAGGTCAGTGTATTTCATAAGCTCATTAAACTTACCAAAGAAAGGTTCTTTTCTCGTAAACGGATTTCCAGATGTGTCAAGGCATGTGTTTACACCTTTTTCCTTTGCAAGCTTAAATAGCTCTGTGACAAAGTCTATCTGCAAAAGTGCTTCGCCTCCGCTTACTGTGATACCACCTGTTTGCTTCCAGTACGCTTTATAGCGCATGGCGGTCTTTAGCACCTCCTGCGGTGTCATCAGCTTTGCACCGTCATTTTCGCCGCATTTGGCCCATGTATCCGGGTTGTGGCAGTATTTACAGCGCATATTGCAGCCCTTCAAAAATACTATATATCTCACTCCCGGGCCGTCTGCTGAGCCAAAGCTTTCTACCGAGTGTACTCTTCCTAGTGTTTCTCCCATGTTTGACCTCCTTCAGGTTGTTGCTGCTGCTACTTTTATTTTAGGGTACGGAATTTTCGGCAACCCGCCGACCGGGACTTTGCAATGCGAATTTCGCAGGGCTTAGAGGCTGTTAGAATTATGAACACAGCCAGCGATGCCCATGCATGGACGCATGGGCAAGGCGTTATGCGCCATGGAAGGCGCGTAAAAGCCGGTCGCGTCAAGCATAGAAAACCTAAATCATAATTCATACAGCCTCTTAGCCCGAAGAACCTGAGCATTGAAAAGTCCCGGTCGGCGGGTTGCTGAAAATTCCTTACGCTGTGGTGTTATTTAAAAAATCAGAATATGCAGGCACTTGGCCTGCACATTCTGGAATATTGGATATTTTTTTATATTACATTCTCTCGTGGCATGTACGTGAGATTACATCGAGCTGCTGCTCTCTTGTGAGGTCGATGAACTTAACTGCGTATCCTGATACTCGGATTGTGAAGTTTGCGTACTCCTCCTTCTCAGGATGCTCCATTGCATCGATGAGCTTCTCCTTACCGAATACATTTACATTGAGGTGATGTGCACCCTGGTCGAAGTATCCGTCCATTACGTTTACAAGGTTGTCAATTCTCTCACCCTCGTTGTTTCCAAGTGCTCCCGGGTTGATGGTCTGTGTATTTGAGATTCCATCAAGTGCCCACTCATATGGAAGCTTTGTGAGTGAGTTTAAGGATGCGAGAAGTCCGTTCTGCTCTGCGCCGTATGATGGGTTTGCTCCCGGTGAAAGCGGCTCACCTGCTTTACGTCCGTCAGGCATTGCTCCTGTAGCTTTTCCGTATACTACGTTTGATGTAATTGTAAGGATTGATGTTGTAGGCTCTGAATCACGGTATGTGTGATGCTTCTTTAACTTGTCCATGAATGTCTTAAGAAGCCATACACCGATTTCGTCCGCGCGGTCATCATCGTTTCCGTATTTAGGGAACTCTCCCTCGATTTCGAAGTCCTTTGCCAGTCCGCTCTCGTCACGTACTACCTTAACCTTTGCATATTTGATTGCTGAAAGAGAATCGATTACGTGTGAGAATCCTGCGATTCCTGTTGCAAATGTTCTCTTTAAGTCTGTATCCATGAGTGCAAGCTCTGCTGCCTCATAGTAGTATTTGTCATGCATGTACTGGATAAGGTTTAATGTATTTACATAGATGTCTACTAACCAGTCCATCATCTTGTCGTATTTTGCCATTACCTCGTCATAGTCAAGGTACTCTGCTGTGATAGGTGCGTAGTTTGGTCCTACCTGCTCACCTGATTTCTCATCAACACCACCGTTGATAGCGTAGAGGAGACATTTTGCAAGGTTTGCACGTGCTCCGAAGAACTGCATCTCTTTACCTGTCTGTGTTGCAGATACACAGCAGCAGATTGCATAATCATCGCCCCATACAGGCTTCATTGCGTCATCGTTCTCATACTGGATTGAGCTTGTCTCAATTGAGATGCGGGCTGCATAATCCTTGAAGGTCTGAGGAAGCTTTGATGAGTAGAATACTGTGAGGTTTGGCTCCGGTGCAGGTCCCATGTTCTCTAATGTATGGAGGAAACGGAAGTCTGTCTTTGTAACCATTGAACGTCCGTCCACACCTGTTCCTGCCACGTCAAGTGTTGCCCATACAGGATCACCTGAGAATAACTGGTTGTATGAAGGGATACGTGCAAATTTAACCATACGAAGCTTCATTGTAAAATGGTCGATAAGCTCCTGTGCTTCCTGCTCTGTAAGGATGCCCTTGTCCATATCTCTCTTGATGTAGATATCAAGGAATGTAGATACACGTCCTACTGACATTGCTGCACCATTCTGTGTCTTGATTGCTGCAAGGTATCCGAAGTATAACCACTGAACTGCCTCTTTTGCGTTTGTTGCAGGTCTTGAGATATCATATCCGTAAATCTCAGCAAGCTTCTTCATATCCTCAAGACATTTGATCTGCTCTGCGATTTCCTCTCTTAAACGGATAACATCATCTGTCATCTGTCCGCATCCACAGTTTGCCTTGTCCTTCTTTTTCTCCTCGATGAGGTAATCAAGTCCGTATAATGCTACACGACGATAATCACCTACGATACGTCCACGGCCGTATGTGTCAGGAAGTCCTGTAAGGATCTTTGCATGACGAACCTTCATCATCTCAGGTGTGTATGCATCGAATACCGCTGTGTTGTGTGTCTTATGATATTTTGTGAAAATCTCCTTGAGCTTGTCGCTTACATTATAACCATATGTCTCAGCAGCCTGTACCGCCATCTTAATTCCACCGTAAGGCATGAATGCTCTCTTTAACGGCTTGTCTGTCTGAAGACCTACAATCTGCTCGAGGTCCTTTAATGCCTCATCTATATATCCAGGGCCGTAAGCTGTGATTCCTGTTACAACCTCTGTCTCCATGTCAAGAACTCCGCCCTTGGCACGCTCCTCTTTCTGTAATTTCTGAAGCGCATCCCACAGCTTGTTTGTAGCATCTGTCGGATCAGCTAAAAAGCTCTCATCTCCGTCGTATGGAGTGTAGTTGTCCTGAATAAACTGACGGACGTTGATTTCCTCTTTCCAAAGACGTCCTTCAAATCCATCCCACTCTTTCATTTCTATCATTGTAATATCCTCCTTAAAATGTGTGAATGTTACTTCGTTTGATTAGTTTTGTTTAACTGTGGTTAGTATATACTTACTACAGTATTTTTGTCAATATCCATCTTGTTTCTTTTGAGATACATTCCCTGGTTATTTACACGACTATGGCCGATTTTATAATCAAAAAGAGCCAACTGTCCGGGTTTATCGCCCAGACGGTCGGCTCTTATTTGTTATATTTCACGTGGTTATTCCACTTATCCGTCAGTCATATAACACGTTCATAGTAGACTATTTTTCTCAATAAAGCAATAGTGTTTTAGAACTATTTTTATTCTTTTCTATTCCGCACGAACCGCCCAGCGCATCTTCGTAGACCTGGCACGTCCGTTCTGAGCACATTCCTGTGCTGATGGGCGAATCACATCCTTTGAATAGTCGCTGTATATTCCTGCTTTATATCCTGCCTTGAGTGCCTTTTTGACCAGCTTGTCCTCTCCTGAATGGAAGGTAAGGATGGCAGCTCTTCCGCCGGGCTTTAATGCTCCCGGAAGCTTTTCCATAAACTCATATAGCACTTCAAACTCATGGTTTACGTCTATGCGAAGCGCCTGGAATGTGCGCTGACAGGTCTTTTTGACGATGTCCTTCTTATCCTTTTCAGGGAGAAAATCGAGTGTCTGCTCTATAATGTGACGAAGCTTTGTGGTCGTATCTATGCGGTTGCCCTTCCTGATCTCGTCTGTGATTGCCTTTGCAAGCTCCTCGCAATACGGCTCATCTGAGTTCTCATAGAGCATACCCGAAAGCTCCTCACGGGATATATTGGCAAGACGCTCTGCCGCACTGATACCGGCATTTGGATTAAGACGCAGATCAAGCGGTCCATCCACCTTAAACGAAAATCCACGCTCAGGATTATCTATCTGCATTGATGAAACTCCAAGATCTGCAAGTATGAAATCAAAGCCTCCTACTTCCTTTGCAATCTCATCTATTGTGCAGAAGTTCTGAAGCTTTATGGTGAGAATATCCTCTCCAAAGCCGGCTTCAGCGAGACGCTTTTTTGTCTTTTCAGACTCGATCGGGTCAACATCTGTAGCAAACATATGTCCCTGTCCTTCAAGCTTTTCAAGCATTGCCCTTGTGTGTCCACCGTATCCGAGTGTGGCATCAAAGCCTGTCTGTCCCGGCTTTATGTCCAGAAAATCTATGATTTCTTTTACCATTATGGATATGTGCATGCCCGCAGGAGTATTTCCCTTGCTGATGACATGCTCAATTGTATCCTTGTATTTTTCCGGATTTAATTCCTTGTATTTTTCCTCAAATTTTTTTGGATATTTTCCGCTATAATGCACGCGGCGCTTGTGCTGTTTTTCTTCGCTCATTTTATGCTCCGTTTCATTCTGGGTTAGAACTGTTATGCTGACTTTTGCTACAGTATAACTTTTATTTTACTTTTCCGCAAGATAATGGCTTACATTCCTATACCATCTGCACGAGCCACACGTCGCTTTTCACCATGAAGTATCCGATGACTACCTTTATCAGCTCTGTGGCCTGCACGAGGAAGTACACTGCTACTATGCCAAATCCAGTGTATTTGGCGAGCACAAATGCCACCGGCACCACTATCACCCACGTAAATACGGAGTCAAACAGAAATGTAACCAGTGTCTTGCCTCCTGAGCGGAGTGTGAAATAAGACGAATGTGTAAATGCACAAAATGGCATAATTATCGCTGATACCGCTATGAAGCTTGTTGCGAGTGACTTGATTTCGTCTGTTGTGTTATATATCTGAGGGAAAAATCCTCCTACCAGAAGCATGACCGCCGCCATTATAGAACAGCAGAACACACTGAACACTATCATCTTGTTATCCGCATCCTTTGCCTTTTCAAGCTCACCGGCTCCAAGATACTGCCCTACAACTATGCTGATGCATGCGCCAAGCTGTATAAACACTATATTGAAAAGGTTTGTTATCGTTGTCGCAATGTTTAAGCCTGCGATTACCGAGAGCCCACGTACTGAATAGCACTGTGTAACCGTTGTCATGCCTGCTGCCCAAAAAAGCTCATTGAGCATGAGTGGCAGTCCCTTGATGAATATAGTCTTAAACTCACCAAACGGCATTCCTATTCCTCTGTAAGCGCCCTCGAGATATCTGTTCCTATCCCTGTTTTTATGCGCCCACAGCACAACTATTATTGTCTCAATATATCGCGACATCACAGTGGCAATAGCGGCTCCCGCCACACCCAGCTTTGGTATCGGTCCTATTCCGAAGATAAGCAGAAAATCAAGCACCGCATTGCTTCCAACTGCTGCAAAGCTTGCAACCATCGGTACAAAAGTCTGTCCTGTTTCCTTTATGTTTGTCGCATAGGCCTGTGTCACCGCAAACGGTATGAGACCTATCATAACAATTTCCAGATATTCCTTTCCGTATGCCAGTGCTACCTCCGTGGCACCGTTTCCTGCCGTATCTGTCAGATAAAGTGATATGAGACCTGTTCCGTTCGTGATAAACAGTGTCATCGCTATTGCTGTAACAAGCAGCGCTGCATACAGCTTGAATCTGAAGGAATACATATGCCCCTTATGATTTCCCTTGCCAAAATACTGTGCTCCGAATATACTTGCCGCTGACACCGCCCCAAATACAGCCAGATTGTACACAAATATGAGCTGGTTTACGATTGCTACTCCCGACATCTGCTCTGTACCAAGCTGTCCTACCATAATGTTGTCCAGAAAGCTTACCAGATTTGTGATTGCATTCTGGATTATCATTGGTATGGCCAGCATGAGATAGCGCTTATAAAATGCCTTGTCTCCTATATATTTTTGTCTGAATTTATGCATATTTGTCCCCCTTTCGATTTCTCCATGGTTCTTTCGCGTAATGCTACTATTTTACTACGTCAGACTTTATTTTTCAAATATTTTATGTGTTTTTCCTTAACTTATTTTAAATAAAAAATACATTAAAGCTCCCGGCTGACAACACTATTTGCGCTGTCAATCGGGAGCTCTTAATTTTAAATTTTAATATCTGACTGTTATTTTTAATTATAGTTTTACTTTTTATGTCAATATCCTGTTTATTTGTTTACTGCCGGTTCATATCCTGTGTTTCCTGATATTTCCTGATTACGAAAAACATGGTAGTTCCATCACCCTCTTTGCTGGTAGCCCATATCTTGCCGCCGTGATCCTCTATAATCTTCTTTACGATGGAAAGTCCTATGCCGCTGCCTCCGGTAGCTGAATTTCTTGACGCATCCGCTCTGTAAAATCTGTCAAAAATATATGGCATATCTCTCTGGTCGATTCCTCGTCCATTGTCCTCGATTTCAACCTGTATAAAGTCACCAACATCATTTATCCTGATATCTATATAGCTTTGTGTCTTGTTCATATACTTCACCGAATTGCCGACTATATTATTAATCACACGGCGAAGCTGCTCCGGATCAGCAATGATAAGCACGTTACTATCCACATGATTCTCATATGAAAGCCTGATATTTTTTGCCTCAAGATCGAGTCCTATTTCCTCAACACAGTCGTTAAAATAATCTGTGACATTTATCTTCGCAAAATTGTATGGAATCCTGTTCGTATCAATCTTCGAGTAAAGTGTCAGCTCATTAATGAGCTTATCCATATCGTTTGCCTTATTGTAAATGGTCCTGACGTATTTATCGACCTTTTCAGGGGTGTTTGCCACTCCGTCAAGTATGCCCTCGGCGTAGCCCTTTACCGCAGTAATAGGAGTCTTTAAATCATGCGCGATATTACTTATTAACACTCTGTTTTCAGACTCATTCGTCACCTTTTCCTCGGCATTTTTCTTGAGGCGGGCACGCATCTGCTCAAAAGCAGTACACAGCTCGCCAATCTCTCCATCGCTCGGACTTGTCTCAAGCTCAAAGTCCAGATTGCCATCCTTGATATTTTCAGCGGCAATACGCAGCCTCTCTATCGGTGTGATGATACTCCTGTATATCCACACTATAAGCATGGCAGCCGTAGTAATAAGTATCAATACAAGTGCAAATGCTCCCTCTATCAAAACAGTCCTGACCTCAGGAATCACGCACGCGGTTGATGTCACTATGTAAAGACTCACCTCGTCACCATCACTGTCACGAAAATTAAGCTGCTTTATGAGCACCTTGTCATCACTGTCCATATAGCTGCTCACATCAGAGCTGCTCTGCTTATTGGATATTCGCGGAAGCTTTCTCAAAATATCATCATTGTCAATTCCACCATTGAAAATGAGCTCACCTTCACTTTTCACTATGAGATATGAATACTTCTTCTCCAGCTTCTTATTTATCTTAGTCAGATAATCACTGTCAAGAAGCCTGGATGGTTCTATGAGCGATGTCTTCTCGAGCTCATCATATGTGCGCCCTGTCACCTTGTTCAGAAACTGCACCGTGTCAGTGAGCGCGAGCATGCCCGCATCCTCCATGCCATATGTCTTGTTTATGGCCTTTAGCTGAATCTTATTGAAACCCACAAGCACTATACTGGTGAGCACAACAGGCACAAAAATAATTATGCAGAATGATATAGCAAGTTTTGTTTTTATCTTCATAGTATTCTCCATTTGAATAAATTAATAAGCCACTTTATATATACAACAAGGACATATCCTTTCGCATTTGAATTTGATATGTCCTATTAATACTACAATATCTACTATATTTTTAAAATCACTACAGCTTAAAGCGGTATCCCACTCCCCAAATAGTCTCAATATACTGAGGCTTTGCAGTGTTCATCTCGATTTTCTCACGAATCTTCTTGATATGTACAGTGACTGTCGCAATATCTCCGACCGAATCCATATTCCAGATTTCCTTGAAGAGCTCCTCCTTGGTAAATACATGGTTTGGATTTTCCGCAAGGAATGTGAGCAGGTCAAATTCCTTTGTGGTAAACTGCTTTTCCTCTCCGTTTACCCACACACGGCGGGCTGTTTTGTCAATCTTGATGCCACGAATTTCAACGATGTCATTTTCAGGTGTGGCGCTTCCGATCAGGCGCTCATATCTGGCCAGATGAGCCTTTACCCTGGCAACAAGCTCTGATGGAGAAAACGGCTTTGTGACATAATCATCTGCACCGAGTCCAAGTCCTCTTATCTTGTCGATATCATCCTTCTTGGCGGAAACCATGAGTATCGGTGTGTTCTTTTTCTCACGAATCCGCTTACAAATCTCAAAGCCATCAATGCCCGGCAGCATAAGATCCAAAATAAACAGATCAAAATCCTCCGCCAAAGCCCTTGCGAGACCGCTTGTGCCATCATTCTCCACCTCTACCTCAAAGCCACTCAGCTCCAGGTAATCCTTCTCAAGATCAGCAATTGCAACCTCGTCCTCTACTATCAAAATTCTGCTCATATCCGTTCCTCCTGAAAATAAAAAGCCATGGAAACCGACTCAATGTCAGTCCCATGACTTAATTATATCATATATCCGATAACTTCTGTCTAAATTTTCTCTAAATTCTTTCTAATATATATAGGACTTTGTTTAGAGATACTTCTTGAGGTCCTCAACCTTATCAAGTGCCTCCCAAGGCAGCTTGATATCTGTACGTCCAAAGTGTCCGTATGCTGCTGTCTGGCGGTAGATAGGTCTTCTGAGGTCAAGCATCTTGATGATTCCTGCCGGACGAAGGTCGAAATTCTCCCTTACGATTTCAACGATTCTGTCATCTGCAAGCTTTCCTGTGCCGAATGTATCAACCATGATAGATGTTGGCTGTGCAACACCGATAGCATATGAAAGCTGAATCTCACACCTGTCAGCAAATCCTGCTGCTACAAGGTTCTTTGCTACGTAACGTGCTGCGTATGCTGCTGAACGGTCTACCTTTGTACAGTCCTTTCCTGAGAAAGCTCCGCCGCCGTGACGTGCATATCCACCGTAGGTGTCTACAATAATCTTACGACCGGTGAGACCTGCATCTCCGTGTGGTCCACCTATTACGAAACGTCCTGTAGGATTGATAAAGAACTTTGTCTCATCGTCAATCATATCCTTTGGAAGAATTGGATCAAATACATATTTCTTGATGTCCTCATGGATCTGCTCCTGGGTAACATCCTCGTCGTGCTGTGTTGAAAGTACAACTGCCTCAAGTCTTACCGGCTTTCCTGCCTCATCATACTCTACTGAAACCTGTGTCTTTCCGTCCGGACGAAGGTATGTAAGTGTGCCGTCTTTTCTAACCTTTGTGAGCTGGAATGCAAGCTTGTGAGCGAGTGCGATTGGGTATGGCATGTACTCCTCAGTCTCATTTGTAGCATATCCAAACATCATTCCCTGATCTCCGGCTCCGGTGTCGAGGTTGTCTGTAAGTTCGCCCTCTTTTGCCTCCAATGCCTTGTCAACTCCCATAGCGATATCAGCAGACTGCTTGTCGATTGAAACCATTACTGCACATGAGTTTCCGTCGAGTCCCTTCTTTCCGTCATCATATCCGATTTCAAGTGCTGTTTTTCTGACGATTGCAGGGATATCAAGCTGCGCCTTTGTGGTAATCTCTCCTGTTACAAGGATGAAGCCTGTACAGCTTGCTGTCTCACATGCGACACGGCTCATCGGGTCCTGCTGTATGCATGCATCAAGGATGGCATCTGATACTGCATCGCAGAGCTTATCCGGATGTCCCTCAGTTACTGATTCTGATGTAAATAATAATTTCTCCATTAATTATCTGTTGCTCCTTTCATACTGTGTGACCAATATTTTTCCAATAAAAAACCACTTACTGCAAATAAGTGGATTAAAATTAAGATAATAAAAATCCTCTTATTGTTCGATTACTCGCTCAGGTTGGCACCTTCCTGTTTTCTAACGGGGTTGCCGTGACTTCATAGATCCTTTGTATCTCCATCACTCTGAATAAGAGAAGTTACAATATAGAATTTTTCAAATCTCTGTCAGCTATATTACTACCACATGATATATATGTCAAGTATCATTTTCGATACAGATTTATCAATAATCCATTTTCGATACCCTATTCATTATTTATAAGCTATTTTATGCAATTATTCTTTCTTCTTTATTGACTTTCATGATTTTGGTAATTATACTAAAATTTGTATTTATAGTACTATACACACAATATCAAAATAAATTTTTGGAGTAACTCATGATTAAAATCAGCATAAAAGATGCGCAGATTGGTATGGTGGCAGCAGAACCGATAAAGACCCCTCTGGGGCAGATACTTGCACTGCCTGGCACACCACTCACCCGTCAGCTCATCAACAAAATGAAGCTATATAAGGTAGGCAGCATCTCAATTCAAAACCCATTCGATGCAGCAGCACCGCAAGCCGGCGAAAATACAGCAAAGCGAGACAAGGTAAAACCTGTACCCAAAACCCGCGCACATGAGATGGTGACCAACATCCAGCGTGTTCAGGCCTCAGAAGAGTTCCGAGGCTTCCAGCTCAAATACCTCACTTGTATAAATCAAATCAAAGATACCTTTGGCAAAATCTGTGCCGGCGAAAAATCCTTTGATGAGGCTGCGCTTCTTACTGCTGTCATTGACCTTTCCGCATCGTGCGGCACTACAATCGAGACCTTTGACATGCTCTACAACATGCGCACCATTGCAGACCCGTTGTACTCACACTGTCTGAATGTAGGGCTTATTACAAGGATGATCGGACGATGGCTTCATATGGAAAAGACAGATGTGAATACGCTTACTATCGCAGGAGTACTTCATGATATCGGTAAATGCAAGATTCCCGATGATGTGCTAAACAAGCCTGACAAGCTCACAGATGAAGAATTTGCACTCATAAAAAAGCACCCACAGTTTGGTTTTGATTTAATTAAGGATCTGCAGATTGACTCCAGAATAAAGCGCACAGCCCTTATGCATCATGAGCGCTGTGATGGCTCAGGCTATCCTTCACAGCTTGACAGCTCACTGATTGACGACTTTGCCATGATAACAGCCATCGCCGATGTATATGATGCCATGACTGCTGCCAGACGCTATCGCGCACCACTTTGTCCGTTCGCTGTCATATCAAGCTTTGAGAGTGAAGGTTTTACAAAGTACAATACAAAGTTCCTGCTTTTGTTTTTGAAAAAGCTTGCTACCACATACCAGAGCAACCGTGTAATGCTCAACGACAGCCGATTCTGTAATATTGTGATGCTCAACCCACATGAACTGTCACGCCCTATTGTACGTTTTGATGACGGCAGTATACTTGATTTATCCACAAACCGCGAGTTTTTCATCAAATCTGTGATGTAAGCCCATTTATAATCAAAAGGGGGACGGAGTAGTTCCTCAAAAAAATTATAAAATAACCAAAAATAAGAACCGTGCATCTACAGTAAGATGCTGCCGGTTCTTATTTTATATATTGCATTTATATTGTGTTTACATTTCATGCTTTACGTATATATCCATTACGATACCTTGAGTATGAACTTCTGAAGCTCCTTCTCATCCTCTACCCTGGCAATTTTTGCACCAATCTTTGTAAGCTTCTCCTCGAGCGCCTCATAGCCTCTCTGGATATAGTAGATATCATCAACCACTGTGATGCCCTCTGCTGCAAGACCTGCTATAACCAGTGCAGCTCCTGCTCTTAGGTCAGGTGCATTCACTCTGGCACCTGTGTATCTTTTCACGCCGCTGATGATTGCTATATTGCTCTCTACCTTTATATCAGCTCCCATTCTGGTGAGCTCGTCAACATACTTGAAACGATTCTCAAATATGCTCTCTGTCACTGTACTGGTGCCCTCAGCAATACCCAAAAGCACTGCCATCTGTGGCTGCATATCTGTCGGGAAGCCCGGATATGGAAGTGTGGTGACCTGTGTATGCTTTAAATGTCCGTCTGATATTACTCTGACTGAGTCATCAAACTCCTCTACCTGGCATCCTACCTCCAACAGCTTTGCTGTGGTGGCCTCAAGATGCTTTGGAATGACATTCTTTACCAGCACGTTGCCTCCTGCTGCCGCAACTGCAAACATGAATGTACCGGCTTCAATCTGATCCGGAATGACAGAATACTCTGTAGCATGTAATTTCTCCACACCTACAATTCTGATGACATCGGTTCCTGCGCCCCTGATATTTGCTCCCATGCTGTTTAAGAAGTTTGCCACGTCAACAACATGAGGCTCCTTAGCCGCGTTCTCGATAACAGTCTTGCCATCTGCCATGGCTGCAGCCATCATAATATTGATTGTGGCACCTACAGAAACCTTATCCATATATATGTGTGTGCCCTTAAGCTCCTTTGCCCTGGCGATGACAAGGCCATGAGCTATGTCTATGTCTGCTCCCATGGAGCGGAAGCCCTTCATATGAAGGTCAATCGGCCTGCTTCCGATATCACAGCCTCCCGGAAGCGCAACCTCTGCATGCTTGTATTTTCCAAGTAATGCACCAATTAAATAATATGATGCCCTGATTCGTCTGATGAATTCATTATCGACATTTACGCCCCTGATAAATGAACCGTTTATCTTTACCTTGTGTATATCCACGCGCTCCACATGTGCGCCGATTTCTTCGATTGCCTGAAGTAAGACATTGATATCCCTTACATTTGGCAAATTATCTATTGTTACAGTCTCGTCTGTCATTATGGCAGCGGCCAAAATAGCAAGTGCAGCATTTTTAGCTCCACCAATTTCAACTTCACCGTATAAAGGATTTCCACCTTTGATTACGTACTGTTCCATATTCCACCTCTATGAATTCAGGAGTATACTTCCTCCTAATATACTATTCTCAATTTACACTATTGTTATACATCCAACTACAAATTTCATTTATAACGGCATACTTAAGCCGTCATTTGTGCCGTTGCTGCTGTCTATAGCTGACACAGCAGCTACTACTATTATCTTATAATAAACCGATAGATAAGCTCTACACTTCAAGTGCCTCCACCAGCTTCTCTACTGTCTGCTCCACATCAAGCCCCTCCTCGGAAACCTCGATGTCTGCATACTGCTCATACAATTTTGAGCGCTCTTCAAAAAGGGTCTCTAAAGTCTGCCCTTTCTTTAATACTACACCTCTACCCTTTATGTCTGCAAGTCGTTTTTCCAAAATGGCATAAGAAACCTTGAGATACACAACTCTGCCTATCTCCTTAAGATGCTCCATGGCCTCTTTTCCGTATACCACCGAACCGCCTGTAGCTATAATGGCCCTATCAGCCCTGATAGAGGCATTGACACGGTTCTCTACCTCTATAAAACCATCCGTGCCCTTTTCCTCAATTATCTCACGCAGAAGCTTTCCCTCCTGCTCCTGTATCAGTAAATCCGCATCCAGGAAGCTGTATCCCAGCACCTTTGCAAGTATTACGCCTATGGTACTCTTTCCAACTCCCGGCATGCCTATAAGTACGATATTAGTTTTCTGTTCCATCTACTGCCTCAGTATTCTCTGTATCTGTACTATTGGTGCTTTCTGACTGCTGTGTGCTCTCTGTAGCGCTTGTGTCTGCTGCCTTTTTGTCCTTCTTGGTAGTAGTAAAATAATTGTGAATCTTGATCTTGTCAAGCTGCTTCTGCTTTACAGACCATTTTTCATCGTCCTGCCATCCTGAAAGGATGCCATTGTAATATTTGTCCTCTTTATTGCCCTTTACAGTCTTCCTGTTTGACTCTGTTGCTTCCTCATCGGTCTTTTTGTCGAGCCTTACGATATAGTAAGTGCTGTCTGTAGTGATGAGGTCTGAGGTCTGTCCCTCCTCAAGGGAATTGAGTGCATCTACAACGCTCTGATCAAGATTGTTTGTAGTGTATACACTATCCTTTGTCTTGCTGTCCGATGACTTTGAGCTCTCTTTAGACTCTGTGTCATCTGATTTCTTATCTGAATCATCTGTCTTCTCCGCATCCGGATCAACGTATGTGGCGTATGTGCCTGTTGTGGCTTTAGTGCCTGCTGCCTTGGCTGCATCCTCTAAGGATGATCCGCCTGCGAGCGCCTCTACCACTGCATCTGCCTGTGCCTTTATCTGTGCTGACTGCTCATCTGTATATGTCTGATACTTGTAATTAGAATCATATGCACCCTTGTAATCAAGCTTCACAATGGTGTATGCAGCCATATTGGCTTCCTCATCCGTCACGTTTGAATCAGCATTTTTGATGATTGCAGCATACATCTTACTCTTTATGAGGCGAAGCTCTAAATATTCCTCGACAATCTCCTCTGTAGCACTCATCTCGTCTATCACATCATCGGAATTTGCCTTCATAAACTTCTCTGCGGCCTTTTTGATTTCCTTTTTCTCATCATCAGAAACCTCTACATCGTAATCTGACTGATGCGCCTTTAATGTGTAAAGCTCATGAGCCTCCTCGATAGCATTTTTCTTCCATGTTTCAAGCACAGTATTATTGCCTGATACTGTCTTGTCCCAGTAGCCCTCGCCCATGTACTGTATATACATGTCATCATAACCGGCCTCCTGGTACCTTATCATAAAATTAACAAGCCCAAGCTTGATATCCTCTTTATCTAATGTCGCAACTGTTGCGGTTTTATTTATTGCACATCCTGTAAAAGCTGTAACTGAGAGTGTTGCAACTAATAACATGGCTATTACTTTTTTCGCTTTCATTGTATCTATCCTCTTTAAAATTGGTATAGTATCGCTCGTATATTATAGAGCTTTTCGGGCCTGCTGGCAAGCATTTTCTAAACTTTGTAAATTATCGTCAATTTCGCTTAAAGCATGTGGTGTTTCCTATGCTATATGCTACATGATTCCAAAATTCGGGTAACTATTCAGCCGTAATCAGTTCCTTACGCATTTGCGAAATCAGTTCCTCCACCACATCAAGCACATCCCGCTTCTTCGCCACGCTGCCATTTTTTAAATCAAATGTGAAATATGGGTTTTCTGCCATATTGAATTTGAGGGAGGATTTATACCGGGCAACAAGCATTGGTATCTTCTCCGGATTTATCCTTGCCCGTTCAAACATGGTAAGCTTTATCAGTGAGCCGGTCTGCTTTATCTCAGTGATATATACGGCATGAGCCAACGCCTTAAGCCTTGCCACGCGAAGCAGGCTGAGCACTGATTTTGGTGGTTCACCAAACCTGTCTATGAGCTCCTCGAGCATCTCATCCTTCTCTTCCTCTGTCTCTATGCCTGCAATACGCTTGTATATATCCAGCTTCTGGAATTCGTTTGCAATATAACCTGCCGGAATATAAGCATCGGTCACAATATCCACGGTCGTGTCAAATTTGTCACTGATATCCTCGATGCCCTTTGCCTCTTTTACAGCCTCGCTCAACATCTTGCAGTACAAATCGTAGCCCACTGCCTCCATATGACCGCTCTGCTCCGCACCGAGTAAATTGCCCGCACCACGGATTTCAAGGTCTCTCATGGCAATCTTAAAGCCGCTGCCAAGGTCTGAGTACTCCTTTATCGCTGCAAGACGCTTTTCTGCCACCTCTTTTAGCATCTTGTTTCGTCTGTACATGAGAAATGCATACGCAGTACGGTTAGATCTGCCGACTCGTCCGCGGAGCTGATAAAGCTGTGAAAGTCCCATGTTGTCCGCATCGTGTATAATCATTGTATTGACGTTTGAGATGTCAAGTCCGGTCTCTATAATGGTCGTGGATACAAGCACATCTATTTCACCATTGATGAAACGGTACATGATGCGCTCAAGCTCAGTCTCCTTCATCTGTCCGTGCGCAAATGCAACAGTCGCATCCGGCACCAGCTCCTGCAGCTTTGCTGTTATGTCTGCTATGTCGCGCACCTTATTGTATACATAGTACACCTGTCCGTTTCTGGCAAGCTCCCTGTTAATTGCCTCTCTGACAAGCTCATCATTGTACTCCATGACATATGTCTGAATCGGTACACGGTCCATCGGCGGCTCCTCAAGCACGCTCATATCCCTTATGCCGATTAAACTCATGTGAAGTGTCCTCGGAATCGGTGTAGCGGTCAGTGTGAGCACATCCACATTGACCTTCATCTGCTTAATTTTCTCCTTATGAGTCACTCCAAAGCGCTGCTCCTCATCGATTACCAAAAGTCCCAAATCCTTAAACTGCACATCCTTTGAGAGTATACGGTGTGTTCCGATGATGATATCAACCTCACCCTTTTTAAGCTTCTCTATAGTCTTTTTCTGCTCCGCTGCGCTTCTGAAACGGCACATCAAATCCACATTCACCGGAAAATCCTTCATCCTCTGCGAAAACGTATCATAAATCTGCTGTGCCAGAATGGTTGTCGGGGCAAGATATGCCACCTGCTTGCTGTCCTGCACCGCCTTGAAGGCTGCACGGATTGCAACCTCCGTCTTGCCGTAGCCCACGTCACCGCAAATCAGTCTGTCCATTATTTTATGGCTCTGCATATCAGTCTTTGTGGCTTCAATTGCAAGAATCTGATCCTCAGTCTCATCAAAAGGAAAAAGCTCCTCAAACTCTCTCTGCCACACCGTATCCTCGCCGAAGGCATATCCGTTTTGTTGCTCACGCTGTGCGTACAGCTTCACCAGGTCTCCTGCAATCTGCTTTACCGCACCTCTGACACGGTTCTTCGTCCTGGTCCATTCCTGACCGCCAAGCTTGTTGAGCTTTGGTTTTCTGGCATCCTTTCCGGCATACTTTTGTATCATGTCAAGCTGGGTGGCAAGGATATAGAGATTGGAGCCACCCTGATACTCTATCTTGATGTAGTCCTTTACCTTTTTGTCCACCTCAAGCTTTTCAATGCCGCGGTAAATACCTAGTCCGTGGTTTTCATGCACTACATAGTCCCCCACCGACAAATCGGTAAAGCTCTGTATTTTCTCACCCTCATAGGTGCGGTGACGCTTCTTTTTCTTCTGCTGCGCCCCAAAAATATCTGACTCCGTAATCACGGCAAACTTTAGGATAGGATACTCAAAGCCTCTTCTCACCTTGCCGTAGCAGACCATAATCTGCCCCTGGGAAAGCTCATGGTCGTAGTTTTCAGTGTAAAAGCATGTAATTCCCTGATCTGTGATATCCTCTGAAAGCCGCTTTGCCCTCGTCCTTGAACCGGATAAAAGAATGACTCTGTAACCGTTTTTCTTATAGCGCTTTAAGTCCTTTATCAAAAGCTCAAAGCTGTTGTTGTATGGGCTGACGCTCTGACAGTGAATACCATAGCTTCCCAGCTGGTGCAGTCCGTTTGCTTTATTATCGAGCGCACCGAGTGCGATACACGAATACTTCTCGAGCTTTGCCACAATCTCCTTTTCTGTAAAAAGACCGTTCATCTGCCCCGGAAGTATATAGCCCATCGAAAGTCTCTGCTTCATGCTCTCTGAAAACTCAGTCTCTGTGAGCTTTCCCTGCTCTGCGCACCTGGTCAGCTCATCGAAAAATATAAGGCTGTCCGATGGCTTAAAATAATCCAAAAGCCCGACTCTCTCGTCAAAAAAGTACGACAAAAAAGCATCCATGCCTGCATACATGGACAGCTCTCCCCACTCCTCGGTAAGCTCGTCTGCCATCACAGTCACTCTGTGTGCTTCCTCTGTCTTCATCTGCTTTCTAAGCTTGTCAGACACACGCTTTGCCTCTGCCTTAAGCTTGTCAATTCCCCCGGCCTTTTCCTCATCGCTAAGTACAAGCTCTGCCGCCGGATATATGCTCACCCGGTCAATATTTTCGATGGATTTCTGGCTCTCGCAGTCAAAATATCTGATGGTGTCTATCTCGTCTCCCCACAGCTCGATTCGGATAGGATTCTCCTCCGTCAGCGGAAAAACATCAAGAATACCGCCCCTGACAGAAAACTGTCCCATCGTCTGGACCTGATACTCTTTTTCATAGCCCATTCTGATAAGAGCAGCCTGAATTTCCTTCAAATCCAAAAGCTGTCCCTGCTCAAGTGTAAGCACGTTTTCCCACATCTTTTCTATCGGCGCCATTGTATTCATCAGCGCGTCAAAGGTGGTCACAAGCGTCACTCTCTCCTGCTCACGGATAGCCTTCAAAGCCCTGATGCGCTCCGCTGTCAGGAGATTGCCCCTGATATCCGACTGGTAAAAAAGCACATCCTTTGATGGATAATACACCACCTCTTTGTCAAAAAAACTGTACTCATCGTACAGTTCCTTCGCCTTCTGCTCTCCAAAGGTCACAATAAGCTTGTTTTTCCTGTGACCTCCAAAGGCATATATCATCTGTGATTTTTGCGCATCTATGCATCCCGTGACAGATATAAGTCCGGACGATTTTTCTGCCGTTTTTGTCATCTCCTCAAAGCCCGCAAGGGAAAGGAGTGGCTCTGTAAATGCTTTCACTTTCAATTCTCCATTTCTGTCTGTTCAAAATCACCTTGTCGATTTCCAGCTAGTTATATATGTTCATAGCCTTATCCGTCTCGCCCTGCATCATAAGAACTGCTGCATCCATCGCATGACCTATAGCTTCCTCCACCTTTGCCCTGTCCTCAGAACTGAAACGCCCAAGCACATGGTCAGCCAGATCCCAGCCCTGCGGCTTCTCTCCAACACCAACCTTGATACGGCTGAAGCCCTGTGTGCCGGTCATTGCAATGATGCTCTTGATGCCATTGTGACCGCCGGCACTGCCCTTTTTGCGGATACGGATACGCCCCGGTTCGAGCGAAATATCATCAAAAATAACGATCATTTCCTCATCCGGATCAAGCTTATAAAAATTCATCACCTCAGCAACAGACTCACCGCTTAGGTTCATGTATGTCTGCGGCTTCACGAGCAACACCTTCATGCCCTCAATCACTCCACTGCCACAGAGCGCCTTGTGCTTTTTGTCTGTCACACTTATATTATATTTATCCGCAAGCGCATCTATCACATCAAATCCGATATTGTGTCTTGTGTGCTCATATTTTTTATCAGGATTTCCAAGTCCTACTATAACGTACATCGTTTATCCTTTCTCTTTCTCATATCATTTACAATTCAAAATAAAACAAATACTGCTGGATAATTCCCGCCACACCCTTGTAGCGCTCAAAATCAAAGCCGTCACTATAATATTTGTCCAAAAGCTGCTTTACATGCGTATCTATCGGAAACGCATCCACATGATGCAAACCGAAAAGACATATGCAGTTTGCCACCTTTTTGCCAATTCCTTTGCGAGAAAGCAGGCTTTCCATCGCCTCATCATAGCTCATTTTGCGCAGATTATCAAGCCAGTCAGGATTATTAGCGCCATACTCATATATTTCCTTCAGATACGGTGCCCTATAGCCAAAGCCCATGCTCCTGTCATCAAACACCTCATCCGGTACCTCAAGAGGCTTTGGAAATGTATACAGTTCTTCCCCCTCTGCACTGCCGTCTATTTTATGCCCGCACCGCCTGCAAAGTAAATCCACACTGTTTGTGATTCGCTTAATGTTATTATTCTGGGAAATCATAAAAGTAACAATCATCTCCCACAAATCCTGCCTTAAAATGCGCACACCACTGCCATATGCATATGCCTCCTTCAGATGCGCGTCATCTCCGTCTGCTATAAGCTTTGCAATCCCCGCATAATCCGTATCCATATCCAGATAGCTTTTCCATATATTGTTCCAATCTGCCTCATCACAATCCAGCTCAAACTCATTTCCATCCTGCTTAATCCGAAGCGCCCTGTCAAATGCCACTACCGTGTATTCATTTTCTCCTGTATTCTTCCATCTAAAGCACTGACCACTGTCAGCAATCTGTTTTAAATCCAGATTATCCATTTTCGTCTTGTACATATCTGTTTGTCTATCCTCTTTTATTGTAGCCATACTCTAAAAAGCCGGTCTTTCTGTGGCTTATTGTACCACGGATAGACCGGTTTGTGTGAAATATATTTGGATTATTATACCAACTCAGGTATTTTATATCCTGCTTTGCTCATCGCTTTTTCAAATTCATCAAGCGACATCTCTGCCTTCTCGGCACCTCTTTTTGCAGAATAGTCTCCCTCCTGTACAGAAAGGTAAATTTCAAAAAGACGCCCCTCCTGAATGCCACGCTTTTTATGATCATCCCATGCCTTACACATATTTACCACCTCTTCCTTTTCATCATACTTAATGTCAGTTCCTACAAATAGATTGATAGCTGCTACTGTCTCAACGTCAACCCTTGTGAAGGTTTCGTCCTTTGTAATTAAATCATTCAGCTTTTCCTCATCTGACGCATTTTTCAATAACTCAAACAATGGTCTAAGTCTCTTCATTTCTGCTTAATAATCTGCTTCTTATCAATACCGAAAACGGATAACACCTCTGTGGTGTCACATTCCTTTAAATTCTCCGGTTTGATAACCTTCTCTTCCTGTGTGAGCAGGAAAATTTGAAATCAAAATTTTTCCAATATTTCCTGATTCATCAAATCATACGAATCCCAATATTCTTTTTTCACCTTAATGCCAGTATAAGAGAATAACTTTTGTATCATCTTCATTATCTTGTCCGCCGAAAAACCAGTCCTTTCTTCTATCACTTTTTCCGTAACTGAAACAATATCATGCGCTGCGGTATTTCTAATTTTTTCTTCAACAAGACGCAGATTAGATATCAGTTCATTTAATTGTATGTCTGTTGAAAAATGCTCTATCAATGCTTTTATATGAACTGAATAAACATCTCCCAACTTGAAGCTTCCTGAAAAAGCTGTATTAAGCACATTCTCGACCTCTGTATTCATCAGCTTATCACCTGACCAGCGGCGCTGGTTTGAACCATCTTTTTTCTTAATGTTATTGCAGTAATCATTCACATCTATTTTGCACTGTACCTTTAACACCAGTTCAAATAGATCTACAAGTATCGGCGTAATTGCACGGATAAAATCCACATATTCTCCCTTTTTCAGCTTTATCATCATGCAAAGGGCATATTCGAATAACATACGTTCTGAGGAAGATTTAACAGGAATACAGTCAAAATCTATTTTCTTAGCCATTTTATCAACCGCTGACATATCGAGCAACAGTCTCTTTTCGGCAAGTTCCAGATAAATTTTATAATTTTGTGTATCATCTGTCTTCATGGTATTAGCTACCGTCAGCGCAGCTCGATAATCATATGACATAATATGCTTTTTTATCACTTCTTCTTTCTTTAGCTTCTGAAGACTCGGACAGGTTATTTCACTACACCTGTTATGTGCATCCGGCTGATTATCCTCATCCAACTCCCACAAAGTAACAACATCGTAATCCTTATGATGATGCTCATTTATTCTTTTTTCTGGTGTAGAAACCTGTATCAGTTTTGCCGGATATTCCTCCATGGTCTGCAATACTAGAAGACCACTTTTCATTGCAGGAGTACCTGATGACACATTCAAAAACAATTCATCTGATTCATCCATTGTCTGATAAATATCGCGGATACATTTCTGAAAATCTTCATAATAGAAATCAAATTCATGAACCTTTGTAAGTTCATTTTTCTCTATGATTTCGTAGCTCATAGTACGTTTCTGCAAATCGCAAAGCTTGTCCAGACAATATCTGTATCTATCATCTTTTTCTTGATTTTCAAGCATTTCTTTTGACATATACATTATGACTTTATCCGGTTTGTAATGTCTGCAAATATGTAAAATAGCTCCATCATAGCAATTTGTTGAAGATATTGGATCTGTTCCTCCGACCGGAGTAAATAAAATTTTCCTGTTCATAAAATAATAACCTCTTCATCTGTGATTGTGTTACTGATTCCAAATAAATTAACCTCTCCACTACCTCGAATCTTGTACACCCTTACACTGTCTATCTCCTTGTCAATCATAGCAGGAATTTCATCTATAAGCTTACGATACAGACTTTCTGTAATCATAGCTTCGAATGCTGACTTTTGCACGCGAAATCCGTAGCCGTTTAATTTTTTTGAAAATGCCAATCGTTTCTTATTATCAACAATATCATAAATAATCAGAACATACAATTTTTTAACGCTTTGTGTTTCTTCCGTATTCCAGAAATAGTTTTCCATAGGCAGCTCCTAACGTATCATCACAGGTGTGTATTGAGTTGGATCATGTTCTTCAATTGCGCGAACAAACTGATTTATCTGTAAATCCATTGCTCTTCGAAAGCTGACACTATAATCTACATATGTTAAATATCTGCTTTCTGTCCTGAATTTTGTTTCAAGCTTCTGCACATATTTTTTGAATGCATCCTTCGCTAGAAAAACGCCAGGCTGGTCTGTTCCATAATAAAAATCTTCTCTACGAAGTTCATGTCCATTCAGCATGCTTAAAGCTGTTGAATCAATCAGCACTGCTCGCCACTCTTCCATCAAATCACTTGCCAGTGTCGGATGTTTCTCTCTGTCACTATGCATTATTCCAAAATATGGATTTAACCCTTTTGCCTCAAGCTTTCCATATAGCTCATTCAAAATAATGGAGTATCCCAGACTTATCAATGAATTAAATGGGTCACGAGGCGGTCTCCTATTTCTTCCTGTAAATGCAAACTCCGGATCTATAAGCCGTCCTAATTCGCGAAAATATATTTTTGCCGCCGTTCCTTCATATCCCATAACCTGCTCTATCCCCTGTGCTGCTTCCAACTTTTTATACATATTCTGCATTTCAATAACCGCACGCTGAATATCACTCTCTTGGTTTCTTGCATAGCGGCGTAAAACAACTATCTGATTGCGGATTTTTGCATTAATAATACGTTTTGAAAAACCCACTCTAAACTGTGCATCCTCGGTCAGTCTTGCCTGTACACGCTGTCTTTGAACATTCACATGATTCGTGGAAATTAATCTTCCAAAATATGCTCCATTTGTAGAATAAAAAATAATGTTTACACCACGCTTCAAACATTCTGTCATACACTGGGTAGTAATCTGTACTTTTCCGAACACTTCAATCACTTCCAAGGTTTCAGCCGGAATACTCTTTACCATGCCATCTTTATATTTTACCTGAAAGCGATTTTCTGTAATTCCGATTGTAGCTCCCTGCTCACATACATATAAGTAGCTCATATTTTATGATTCCCTCTCTATGATATTTTTTTCTTTATGCTGTCCCCTATTGGAGTTCTTTATATTTCAATTTATCCATATTTTTGCTCCAATAAATCAAATATTCGTTTCCGTCCCCTATTGGGGTTCTTTATATTTCTATCAGACCAATGCCGACAGGATAAGAAATATGTCGGAATTTCCGTCCCCTATTGGGGTTCTTTATATTTCAATTAAGAAAGATGAGTTAATTGAAGCAATCTTAAAAGCAGTTTCCGTCCCCTATTGGGGTTCTTTATATTTCAATAGACGAACTTTTACAGAAGAACGACAGAGTTAAGTTTCCGTCCCCTATTGGGGTTCTTTATATTTCAATACAGCTAATTTTGATTTTCAAGATAAATGGAACAATGTTTCCGTCCCCTATTGGAGTTCTTTATATTTCAATTATTATCACCTCCTTTTTCCTGCACATATCGTAAGTATAGTTTCCGTCCCCTATTGGGGTTCTTTATATTTCAATGAAACACAAAATAGCATACATACTCACAACATCAGCGTTTCCGTCCCCTATTGGGGTTCTTTATATTTCAATATTTTATACTTTGCATACATAAGGTTTTTTAAAGTGTTTCCGTCCCCTATTGGGGTTCTTTATATTTCAATATAACAGAACCGAAACTATTGAAGAAGCCTGAAAAGAGTTTCCGTCCCCTATTGGGGTTCTTTATATTTCAATGAGGGCATTTACTGCAATAGTAATAAAAGTACAATAGAAGTTTCCGTCCCCTATTGGGGTTCTTTATATTTCAATGAAAAAATGCGATTATTATCGGTTCGGCTGGTAGCGGGTTTCCGTCCCCTATTGGGGTTCTTTATATTTCAATAAGTAAAAAATGCAAATTAGGTGGCTGGTGTAGCTCGTTTCCGTCCCCTATTGGGGTTCTTTATATTTCAATTATAGTATGAGTTTTCATCAATTAGAGCGAGTTAGTTTCCGTCCCCTATTGGGGTTCTTTATATTTCAATACACGCACCAAAATTTTATGTGCGTTTATGCAAGGTTTCCGTCCCCTATTGGGGTTCTTTATATTTCAATAAAACAAAAGTCATTATGATGTTATCAATGGTCGACCAGCGTTTCCGTCCCCTATTGGGGTTCTTTATATTTCAATAATTTAAATTGATGACAGAAGAACAAAAAGAAGCGTTTCCGTCCCCTATTGGGGTTCTTTATATTTCAATGGCATTTTAGGCACTCAATAGCATTTTCTATTGTGGTTTCCGTCCCCTATTGGGGTTCTTTATATTTCAATTTATTCAAGGAGTATTAAAAGCATATGGAATATCTTGTTTCCGTCCCCTATTGGGGTTCTTTATATTTCAATATTGTATAGATAGTCCCTCAACAAGTCTATTCTATGTTTCCGTCCCCTATTGGGGTTCTTTATATTTCAATGCAAGAGAGTTCCAAAAGATTTTCTTGAGGATGATTATGTTTCCGTCCCCTATTGGGGTTCTTTATATTTCAATGGGAAATATGAAATTATACTTTTACATTTTGGACACGTTTCCGTCCCCTATTGGGGTTCTTTATATTTCAATGGCATTACGCAGACATATGTTGCTAACAAGACAGGTATGTTTCCGTCCCCTATTGGGGTTCTTTATATTTCAATTTTTTCAATTTTATATCTCATATATTTACACCCCCGTTTCCGTCCCCTATTGGGGTTCTTTATATTTCAATGTTGGATTCGAACCAACGGATGCAGGAATCAAACTCCTGGTTTCCGTCCCCTATTGGGGTTCTTTATATTTCAATAAAATGGTGGAAGCATTTAGATAAAGTTATGACACTGTTTCCGTCCCCTATTGGGGTTCTTTATATTTCAATAAGTAGCAAAAACATCAATTAAAGGTAATGATGGAGTTTCCGTCCCCTATTGGGGTTCTTTATATTTCAATCCTGTCCTCCGCAGCCCTTATAATTACCGGGCTGCAAAGCCGGATTGCGGTGCAAAACCAAATCCGGCTTTTACCATCTGAAAAACTAATATCAAATACCGCCGAATGCCGGTGTTTTAGGGCATCGGCGCAAAAATCGTAAAATCTCTTATTATTCTTCATATGATATCTGACCTATGCCCATATCATACAGCTCCCCCTGATACATTGTGCACTTACATACATGTGGAGCTATCCTGAGTCCAATATCTCTCTGATGCTTGTGGATCGTATACTGGCGGCCTAATGTATTCTTAAATACACTGTCCACAATACGCACTGCATCCTGCCCAAACAATGCGTACAATACCGTCTTAGATAGAAAGCCACAGCCTCCACCCAGAAATACTACATTTTCATCTTTAACCTGTCTGTGGAATCGCTCATAAAAGTACGTGTTACATACCTGCTGAAACACCTGTGCAGCTTCTAATATATCTTCCATATCATAATCACATAATGTAGTATCAATAGAGATATCAAAGCAGATTTCAGTGCCTGGTATCAGTGTTTCACGTAACAGTGGCAAAGGCTTCTTCTTTCCATCCAGTGTATAGTCAATCTTCTGGCTGAGTGTAAGCTGTTCCGTTGAAATCGGTGCACTGTCACCCACATGAAGTCCTGACAGACAGTCATTTACAGCATTCTGTGTTTTCTTTTCGTCTCTGCCAAGCGTATACAGAATCTGCCGTTCCAGCTTTGATGTTTCCATTGCCAGACAGTTTTTTCTGCTTGCTTTATTTTGTGAGCTTATTTTAATTTCCCTGCAGATTTCTCTGAAGGCATCAGGATTCTTTTGTATTTCCCAGACAAGCAGAATTGTACGTATCATTCCTTTAATACTGCTTCCCGGTACATACGGCATTCCATATGCATCCTTAACAAAAGCATCAATTTCTTTTGGACGTGAGGCCGGGTTTACAAACGCTTCCCCTGCATCCATCTCGTAATTTTTCCACTTTTCATAATCCTCACCACGCAGCTTCTTCTGTGCAAGCCAGGTGGATAACGGCATCTGTCCGTTTCTGCTGTCCATCAAAAATGATGTAAACTCATTTGTCCATCCGCGCCTGCTTAAATCCTCAAACATCTTATCCACATCAGGGATAATAACGCGGTGATTCCACGGCATATATATGTACTCTTTTTTCCCTATTTTCTCGCCTGAACCTATAAAAATTGGAGACAGCACACGAATTTTTACTTTATAATGTTTTAAAAACTGTTGCATACCTACACCCCCAAAAATAAAGCCTTTGCATAACGATATACCGCATGTTTTCCTCCATCAGACACATCGTAAATGTCTCCTGAAAAACGATTCACAAAACATGAACCCGGTGCAAATACATACAAGTCCTTCTTTTTACGCCATTCAGGTGCATAATCAACAGAAGCCACAAATCCTGACCTTTTTTCCAGTAAGTATGACGCATCCTCAAGCGCTATTTCCAGCTCCGACTCCATTGGAAGAGCTGTGGAGATAAGTATATTTCTCGACGATTTTTCACATAGTCTTTTCTCAATCTCCGGTGATGGTTTCCCTTTTCTGAACTGAAATTTGCCCATGCCGCTGTTTTTCTTTCCACCAATTCCGGTGTAGGAAAGTGATTCCAGAAGCTCCTCTGCCAGATAAAGTTCTTCATCTGATTGATAAGCTATAATCACATACAGCCCACATCCCGGTGCGTAATAAAATGTGCCTACCCTGTACGGCAGCGTGTCCTCGTCTTTTCGTACATGGGACATTGTCTGTTGCTGCATTTGACCGAAGCCTCTCATCGGATCCGATTCGAGATTCATGTTTCCTGTCAGAAATTCATCAATTTTCTCTACCGGAAGATATTTCAGCTTTTTATATGCTTTTTTCTGTTTTGACTCTCCCTGACGGTCTGTCTGTACATAAAGCATTGGCTTTGGAATCAGATACTGCTTATCAATGTAAGGCAGTGCATCTGACAGGAGGAGATTGCCTGCCTTTACAGCTTCATGGAAATTCTGTGCCTTTCCAAGCTTTAGTGCTTCTATATACATTGCCGAGAAAAGCTGATCCGCATGAAAAATATAAGCTCCTTCATCCAATGCTCCTGTACCAAAATGCACGCCTGTCTGAAATTCTAGTTTATAGATAGTATATTCCATACGATTATCCTTCCAATATTGTACGACATTTTTCCATTAATTCATCATCCACATCTCCAATGACCGGCTCGGCATCCAAATCCAAAAACTTAATTCGTCCATATCCTCTGGAGCCACTGCCTCCCAGATAATCATATTCCAGAAGTTTAAAGCCTTCTTTCAGAATGCAAAAATCCTGTAGCAGAGTTTCCTCATCTGTTTTATCTGTATATTCATATATTAGTTGCATTGGAAACTGTGCTCCACGCACTACTCGCTCTATCTGTCTCGGATTTGCCACTGCTGTCATTCTGGAAATAGAATTTTCAAATTTTACCTCTGTTACTCCGGTAAGTCCTGCCCTCTTTAATTCATCAAGATTATCTAAAAACATATCTGTGAATAATACACGGCTTTCTTTCTTTGACTTTGCACTTCCAAAAAGATTCGTCAGGCATTCCGCGTCATCATCTGCAGTTTTTGCAATTGCTGTGTTATACTGTTTTGCAAGCAGTGCTCTCATTTTTCCCTTTAAACTGCTTCCCGGAATCATTGGCTGATTTGTTCTCGTATCCATTATTACCGGAGAATCCACTGCTCCGATTGCTGAGAAGGCACTTGAGCCGCCAATGTGAAGTCCTGTTACTATTTCTATGGTTCCGCTGATTTCAATTTTTGCAAACATATTTTTTACTCCTTCTATTCATCATGTCCACCGTAAAATTTACGATATGCAACCAAAGCCTCCATATATCTGCTGAACAAAATATACTGTGCTCTGCTGTTTCCTACCTCTTTTAAATGCTCCAGAAGCTGTGCTTTTTCCACAAGCGCCTTTACCTTTGGCTCGCGTCCTGCCTCATACACAAAACGGATTTTTAAATAATTGATTCTTCCAACTATTTCCGCTGACAGCTTTTCTGACTGGCTCACTATCACATCGTTGTAAATTGCTGCGGTCATTGCAAGCAGATTTCTGATTTTTGATGTGGTAACAGGCGGAACTGATTTACCACTCTTGTTCTTAAGTGCACAGATTTCCTGAATAGCTTTCTCCGCTGTTTCTACATAGTTTTCCTCTGTTAGCTTCATATTTACACATCCTCCTCTTTTCTATTCAAATACACATATAAATAAATTGCCGTAAGCAGTTCTTTTCTGTCTTTTGGATTTTGGCTCCACAAATACATTTTCTCTGAAAATCTGCTGTAAGCCTCCTGTACTTCCAGAATGCTGTCGCGGTCAGGCTCCATGCGTGATAACAAATACACATATCTTGCAATATTAATTCGTTCACCATATGATCTCAGAAGCTCTGTAAGATGATACAGAAATGCCATTCCACGCTCGTCATTTTTCTCAAAATAATCTTTCAATGCATTAAACTTCTCACCTGCAACTTTTTCCAGAAATTCATGCCACGGATATGTATGCTCTTCATTCCATATGGTGATTGCATTCTTACCATCACATTCCTTTGAACAGTCCTCTAAAAACTGTGTCTCCTGTGCCATCACATGAATCGGATATGAATCCGGATATACCCCGATTCCACCTGATATTGTAAGTGTTCCCTGTGTGAATCTTTCCAATGATTTTCTCAAATCCATGAATACGGAAATCACTTCATTCCAGGCTCCTGCCAGAAATACATCATCTCCACCTGAATATACAATCACTACATTTCGCGGCCCACTATCTGCAAAGACACTCTCTGTTCCCTGTTCGAGAATTTTATTGATATATCCCTTAAAGAACAATGACAATTGTCTCGATAACGCTGCCGTACGCGAAAGTGTGACATAGCTTTCATCTTTATCTCTCTTAAATCCATATACAAATGATGTTCCCAGATTATCCACATCAGCCCTGAGCACCGCAATCCTCTTAATTCCTTTTGACTTTTCTGCTAATTCTCCAAAAGTATTTGCATCCTTTGCCACATAATCGCCAACCCACAGCTTTGTTGTCACAAGCTTTCCTGTATAAAAATCATTCTTGGTGTAACAGCGCACGTAGTTATCTTTCTGCATGGTTTCTTTTATGTTCTTTTCTGTCTGTACTATCAGATAACGATTTCCCGGAAATGGAAGTGCGTACTCCTGTGGCTCACACAATACCACGAAATATTCTCCATGAAGCATATCTCTTCCCATATTCTCCAGTGCTTCACAGATTGGACAACGTCCGTCCTTATTTACCTTCGCCACTCTGCGGCAGACATTGCATTCTCTTTCTCCGTCATGCTTTTTGATATTCAGATATTTTATAATCTCCGGCGTATATCTATGAGCTTTCTTTTCTGATGTCATTTTTGATATATTCTGATAGAGTTCTGAATAGCTTCCTTCTGGCACATTGCGCAGATTATTTGCACTTGCAACCGCATATCCACATGCTATATAAAGTGAAATATCAAAGGTCTCAAGCAGCCACTGATTCACTTCTTTCTCATATTTTTCCAGTATTTGCAGCACTTCATCTGTATTGGGAAGCAGAATATAGCAGTGTCCACCACCTGTATAAATAAGATTAGCTCTTGACAACGACAACCTCTCCAAAAGCTCGTCTATCACATGCTCCATCATAATTTCCAGATAAAAACTTCTGGCACGAAGTCCCTTCAAAGCTCCTTTATCACTGATGGAATAAATAAAGCTCTGAATGCCTGAAATATCCATTGAATAGAGTAAAAACATCTCTTTATCATATGATGTCTTAGCATTCTTAAATAACAGTTCCCTATAGTCGGTTTCATTTTGTGATTGTAAATACTGTTCTACACATGATGCCACTGCTGCTGTAATTTTAACATGGTCAAATAATGATATATCCGCAAGCTCTCTTTTTGATGTAGATGAAGGGATATAGCTTAAATTTGCTTCTAAGACAGAAAGCAGTGAATTAACATATTCCTCATCCAGTTTTATTCCAAGAAGATTATTTGTAATATTATCAACTACTGTTTTATAAAAATGTTCATCCATGGAAACAGCTTCTTCTGTAGGATAGTTAATAGCTTCCTTTGGATTCAGCACCTGCATCGCATAATGGCTTTTTCCATGATTTCCGTTTAATATATTGAAAACACTGTCCAATGGAATTGATTTATCAAATCCCTCCTCCTGAACAGATGCTTCCCTGCGGTCTGTAAATGCCGCAACATTATCTGCATAATATGTGATGTAAGCTAGATCATCCGGTGCTATATCCGCACTGCTTAGATACTTGCCATGATGATACCTTACACAGTTTAAAATTTCAGTATCTTCAATTTTGGCCTGATTTTTCAGGAAATCATACCCGCTCACACTGTGGTTTCTTCCGTCGCCGCTTCTATATACTACCTTGCCTATATCGTGCAACAAACTTCCCACAACCAGCTTTATCTGTCTGTCCTTAAGCATTTCCTATCCCCTTTCTTTTAGCTGTCGTATGCATCCCATGCCAAGAGCAGTTTTAATCCCAACCCCTGAATAGGTTCCAAATTCCACAAGCATGTTTGCAAAATCTGCCATTGTTTTTGTTCCGTTTATTTTGATTGTAATTTTCCCTACAAATGCAGGAATACGGACACCCTCAAGTGAAAAGCTTACACTTTTCAAATCATACCTGACTATCTGTGCATTTTCACATAGCTGTTCCAACGTTTCCTCGTCCCACATAATATTATCCCCTACCGCAGCGTCATATTTATTCATGAGACTTTGAAAAAAACAGTGAATGTCCGGATAAAATACATATCTTCCATTCTGTTTAAAGGCTGTTGGTGATATAAAATGAAGCTGCAGATACTTTCCATGCTCTTCGTGATAAAAATGCTCCATCAACTGCTTATATGGCATTTCAATGTACTGCTTTCCAATGATATTTATCACTATCTGTTTCTTTTTCAGCTCAATCTTCTCTAAGTTCCACAAAGCATTTTTAAGTATTATGTCAACCGCCTGTTTATTCAATGCTGTGATTATCCAATACCACGTCTTTCCTCTGCATTCCAGATGCTGCGTGTACGGATGCAGCTTAGAGTAATGTAATTCGTCTGCATATTCTTCAGGCAGCAATTCCATCAAAACTCCATGAAACAATGATGACATCTGATATGCCAGTTCTTCATTGCAAGCTAATTCGAGTTCTAATTTTGCTATCATATTTTCTTCCCTTCCCGCTTTTCTTATTATTTTACCATATAGTACTTGAGACTTACAATATTTTCATTAATTTTTCTCAGACACTTAATAGTTTCATCTTTTATTCCCACCTATTTCGTCCACGAACAGCACGCAATAATTACCACAAGTAAAACAATAACTATAACCAGCAGCACCGGTTGCGTAAACAGCCACAGCATTCCTATGACCAGAATTGCTCCACCAACAATTTTCCCTATTGCAGCTATCCCTGAAAAATCCCCATCGCACGCTGCTGCAATCGCACCAACAACAAATATTAATATGAACGCTAAAATATGCATACCCCATACCTCCCGCTTCCAAAAATATAAAAATAAGCCATCATAAGAAAGATTTTTTATCTCTTCTTTCTTATGATGGCTATAGCTTAGCATGTTACGAGTCCCAAAGTCTGCCCTCGCAACTCGAATCTTTGTTTGATTTTATACATTCTCAATCTCTGTCTTATACTTTTCAAGAATCATATTCTGGATATTCTCGCGTGTGGCAGAGTTAATCGGATGGGCTATATCCCTGTACTCGCCATCGTTTGCCTTACGGCTTGGCATGGCGATGAAAAGTCCCTTTTCTCCTTCGATTACCTTGATGTCATGTACCACGAATTCATCATCGATTGTAATTGACACAACCGCCTTCATCTTGCCTTCTTTTTCTACCTTACGAATTCTGATGTCTGTAATCTGCATATTTTTGTCCCCCTGGTTTGTTTTTAAATTACATATCTTACATTTTTTTCTTTTACTATCATGACTCCATCCTCACCACAATAGCAGGTGTTTGGATTGATGGTTCCGCGGCTCTCTACGATGCAATTTTCGAGGTGCACATTGTCGCCTATGTAGACGTCATTGAGTATCACGCAGTTCTTCACTGTGGTGTTTTTGCCCACAAATACCTGCTTGAAAAGCACCGAATCCTCCACGCTGCCGTTTATGATACAGCCACTTGATATAAGGCTGTTTGAAATGTCTGAGCCCGGATTAAACTTGGCCGGTGGCAGGTCGTCCACCTTTGAGCAGATGGTCGGCTCCTCCCTGAAGAAATAGCTTCTGATGTCAGGTCTTAAGAAATCCATATTAGTCTTGAAGTATGCATCAATATCGGCGATATTGTTCCAGTATGAATTTATCTTGTAGCCATATATTTTCTTTACATTTTTGTAGCGCACGAGGATATCATTTACGAAATCGAATCTGTTTTCCTCGGCTGCTGCCTCCAAAAGCTCTATGAGCTGTCGTCTTCTGATGACATAGATACCTGTGGAAATGGTGTTGGATGAGGCCTCGATTGGCTTTTCATCAAACTCTGTGATTCTTGACTCATCATCCATGCGTACCACACCAAAACGGCTGACATCGTCGTTGTACATCATGTCCTTGCATACCACTGTGATGTCTGATTTTTTCTCGATGTGAAAATCAAGCACTCTGTTGAAATCCAGCTTATATACACAGTCACCGCTGCTGATGATGACATATGGCTCATGGCGTCTCTTTAGAAAATCAATGTTCTGATACATCGCATCTGCCGTGCCCCTGTACCAGTCACTGTTGTCCGCTGTGACTGTAGGTGTAAAGAGGAATAAGCCTCCCTGCTTTCTGCCAAAATTCCACCATTTAGCTGAGCTTAAATGCTCATTCAGTGAGCGTGCATTGTACTGGGTCAGTACTGCGACAGTCTGTATATGCGAGTTTGACATGCTGCTGAGCGCAAAATCTATGCTTCTGAAGCTGCCTGCTACCGGCAGGGCCGGTACTGCTCGTTTTGCTGTCAGTTCCTTCATCCTATTATTGTTGCCGCCGGCCAAAATTATTCCTATTGCCTTCATTTTCCGTCACCTGCCTTGATAATAACTTCTCCGCCCTCAAGCACACCGTCTTTGTAATCATCTTCGTATGTAACACCGGAGATTGCTGTATTTTTGCCTATCTTTACCCCATCCGGTATCACAGAATCTTCTCCTATAGTAACAAGCCCAAATGAGTATATGCTCTCATTTAATACGTTCGGCTTCTCCTGTCCGAAGCCAAGTGTCACATTGTCGCCCACCTTGCAATTTTCGGCAATGATGGACTTGTCTATCGTGACATTGGAGCCTATCTCCGTGTCACACATGATGATGGAATCACGTATTACTGCGCCTCTTCCAATCTTGACGTTGGCACCTATGACAGAATGCTCCACATGACCATAGCATTCACAGCCCTCACCCATGATGCTTCGCTCCACATGACCTCCTTTGGCTATATAAAGTGGCTCGATTGCATCATTCTTTGTGTAAATCTTCCAATACTCCTCGTACAGATTAAACTCCGGAATGAGGTCCACAAGCTCCATATTGGCCTCCCAGTATGAGCCCAGTGTACCTACGTCCTTCCAGTATCCGTTGAACTCGTATGCAAACATACGTCTGTCGTTTTCAAAGCAGTATGGTATGACATGCTTGCCAAAATCACAGTTTTCCTGATCCTTTAGTGCAAGTAAGGCTTCCTTTAGCACCGGCCATGAGAATATGTAAATACCCATTGATGCGAGATTGCTGCGCGGATGAACCGGCTTTTCCTCAAATGCATTGATGCGCTTATCATCATCGGCTATGACGATACCAAATCGGCTGGCCTCCTCGATAGGCACCGGCATGGTTGCTATGGTCACATCTGCATTGTTTTCCTTGTGGAAATCAAGCATCACCTCATAGTCCATCTTGTAAATATGGTCTCCTGACAGTATCAACACATAGTCCGGGTTGTAACTGTCTATATACCTCATATTCTGGTAGATTGCATTGGCTGTACCTGTGTACCACTCGCTGTTGCCACTCTTCTCATAAGGAGGCAGTATTGCCACTCCTCCATTATTCCTGTCGAGATCCCACGGAATACCTATTCCGATGTGGCTGTTAAGTCTGAGTGGCTGATACTGTGTAAGTACACCCACTGTATCAATGCCTGAATTGATGCAGTTGCTAAGCGGAAAATCTATGATTCTGTACTTTCCACCAAACGAAACTGCCGGTTTTGCTACGTTCGCTGTCAGAACACCAAGTCTGCTGCCTTGACCGCCTGCTAAAAGCATGGCTATCATTTCTTTCTTAATCACGTTATCACTCCTCGTCTGTCCTAATTTTTGTTGTGCCATCCGGTCCCCACCACTTGTTTCTGTAATAACCGTATCTGTAATGCTTCCATAATAAATCACAATTGTTTCCATATAAATTATAGTTGTGGCTGCATAAATTGCAGTTACTGCTATATACTTTAAACCCATAAAATTCATATGGTCCGGATGAATTATTTTTATAAAAAAATTATACCACAGCCGCATTATCACTTCAACATTTTTCACAAAATCAAATAATATTTTTCTTTTTTTTCGACATTTTGCACAAGTGTCATTTATCGTATATCTGTTTAACCTGCTATGGTTCTTATCATTTGAAAGTCATGCCTGCTTTCACCTTATTTTTCCTTTGCAAATACTATATTTAGTTGTATAATTAATATAAAGTAACTATTCAGAACAAGAAAATCTGTTGCTTACATGCAATCATGACGCATCGGCTTTTTGTTCTCAGCGATTCTTAATAGTTACAATATAAATTATAATAAATCAGGCAGGTAAAATTAATGTATAAAATAGATTTCAGCAAACCAATACACATCCATTTCATAGGCATCGGCGGTATCAGCATGAGCGGTCTCGCAGAGATTCTGCATGAGGAGGGCTTTACAATTTCCGGCTCCGATTCAAAGGAATCAGACCTCACAAAAACTCTTGCTGCCAAGGGCATAAAAGTCATATATGGCCAGAGCGCAGACAATATCACATCCGGTATCGACCTGGTAGTTTACACTGCTGCTATCCACGAAAGCAATCCTGAGTTTGCCGCAGCAAAGGCAGCCGGTATTCCAATGCTTACCCGAGCCGAGCTTCTCGGACAGATTATGGACAATTACGATTATTCCATCGCTGTAGCCGGCACACACGGCAAGACTACCACCACATCCATGATCAGCGAGATTCTTCTCGCCGCTCAGACAGATCCTACCATTTCCGTAGGTGGTATTTTGTCATCTATCCACGGCAATCTGCGTGTGGGCGATTCAGAGTACTTCATCTCTGAGGCGTGTGAGTACACAAACAGCTTTTTGAATTTCAGACCACGCTACAGCATTATTTTAAATATTGAGGCTGAACATCTGGATTTCTTCAAGGATATCAACGACATCCGACATTCCTTCCGCGAGTATGCATCAAACACTCTCGCAGGCGGTGCTACCATCATCAACGGTGAGATTGACCGCTATGAAGAGATTGTCGCAGGTCTTCCTCAGAAGATTATCACCTATGGCTTTGATTCAAAATATGATTTCTATCCGGAAAATATAACCTATGACGATAAAGCTTGTGCATCTTTTACAGCTATGAGACAGGGTAGTCCACTTTTCGACGTAAAACTCTCTGTTCCGGGCGCTCACAATGTAAGCAATGCGCTCGCAGCCATAGCTTTATCCACCACACTCGGTCTTGATACGGAGTCTATCCTCACAGGCCTTGACAAATTTGGCGGTGCTGACAGACGTTTCCAGTACAAGGGCAAGGTAAACGGCGTCACAATCATTGATGACTACGCTCACCATCCAACCGAGATCCGCGCAACACTGACAGCTGCACAAAAATATCCACACGACAGGCTTGTCCTTTGCTTCCAGCCACACACCTATTCCAGAACCAAGGCATTCTTAAATGATTTTGCCGATGTTCTTTCAATAGCAGATGTTGTGGTGCTTGCTGATATCTATGCTGCGCGTGAGCAGAACACATATGGTATCTCATCTAAGGATATCCTGGATTTATTGCTCGAAAAAGGTGTGAATGCGCACTATTTCCCATCATTTGAGGAAATCGAGAAATTTTTATCAGAAAATTGTGTAAACGGTGACCTGTTGATAACAATGGGTGCCGGAAATGTAGTAGAAATCGGCGAAGACCTGCTTAAGAAATAAGTTATCCACGTTATCCACATACAAAATGTTAACAACTCTCATTTTGTGTGTGGATTTTTTAAATAATTTTCAACAGCTTATATACCCTGTGATACATTGATTTTTCAATTATTTTACACAGTTATCCACGTTATCCACATTTTTTTGTGGACTCGGAAAGCCCGAGTTTACAAGGCTTGTAGCACTTTTACCATCTTCACACAGTTAAAATATTGTGCTATAATTGCTCACAGGTTAAGCGAAAGAGAGTTTTTTATATGACAGCGATAAACATTAGCAGTGACATAGCAACATCATTCACTACTGTGTCAGATATTTTTATAGATCAATACATGCCAAAGGCAAACGGTGAGTTTGTCAAGGTATACCTTTATCTGCTCCGTGCGACAAGCTCCGGGGCAGGCATAGCAACTATTTCAGAGATTGCCGATCATTTCAGCAATACTGAGGCCGACATCATACGTGCTCTCAATTACTGGGCCTCTGAGGGCATTTTGCAGGTGCAAACCGGCGCTGATGGTCAGATTATTGGAATCAACCTCTGCAGTCTTTCTGTATCCGGTATGCAGGCTGCTCAGAGTAATATACAAAGCGCTGTGGCTGATAATGCCGCGCAGAATATTTCTACCACGAATATTCGGATGCAGGATTCTGTTGTGGAAAAGCTTAAGAGCCAGACTCCTGACAAAGCTGCTTCTTCACAGAAGGAATACACACTTGATGAGATTAAGGAGTTTAGAAAGAATCCTGACATTTCAGAGCTTTTCTTTATTATAGAGACATATCTGAAGCATACGCTCTCATCATCAGACACCAATATGGTGCTCTACTGGCTGGACGAGCTCCATTTTTCTACCGACCTGGTGGAATATCTCGTGGAGTACTGCATTACCAAGGGACATTCAAGCCTTCGTTACATGAACAAGGTCGCTCTCGGCTGGGCCGATGCCGGCATAAAAACCGTAGACCAGGCAAAGGACGATGCAGCCGCTCATTCACAGATTTACTATTCTGTAATGAAGGCTCTAGGCATCACAGGCCGCAATCTGGTTGACTCTGAGGTGTCACTCATAAACAAATGGGTCGGCGAATACGGTTTCGATATAGAGCTTGTAAAGGCCGCCTGCAGTAAAACCATTTCAGCTATCCAGAAGCCAAGCTTCGAGTACACAGACTCAATACTCGCGAACTGGAGGAAAAAGGATGTACATACTTTAAAGGATGTTGAAGTGCTTGATGCCAACTTTGCCAAGGCCAATAAAGCCTCTGCTACAGGCTCATCACAAGGCACAAATGCTGCAAACGGTTCCTCAAAACCCAAAAGCAATAATTCAAGTTCCAAGAATAAATTTAACAACTTCAATCAGCGCAACAATGATTACGACAAGCTGGAGAAGCTGTTTCTGAATTCTACGGTATGATTTTTCAAGTTAGATTTACACATCCCAAGGAGGATATATGGCACTTACCAATGCTCAATATGATGAGATAATGCGAGGCTACGATAAACGCCAGCTTCAGAACAAATACATACATGACAAGCGTATTGAGGAAGCCTATCGCAAGGCGCCCCGCCTCAGGGAAATTGACTCAGAGATTGCATCCGCATCTGTCAGGCAGGCGTACAGGCTTATGGATGGTGATGAGAATGCTCTCGCCGCTTTACGCCTTGCAATCGAGGACTATAAGGAGGAGCGTGCTGCACTGCTATCCACACTCGGATATCCGCTTGATTATTTTGAGCCTATTTACACCTGTCCAGATTGCCATGATACCGGGTATATAGATGGTCAGAAATGTCATTGCTTCAAGCAGGCTATTATCAATACCGTTTATTCGCAGTCCAATATCAGGGAAATTTTATCAAGAGAGAATTTTTCCACGCTCTCATTCGATTATTACTCAGATGAGCAGAAAAATCCTGCGACAGGACTGTCTGCTCTTGCCACAGCAAAGCTTGCAGTGACAAACTGTCATGAATTTATAGACAATTTTGAAAAAAAACCTAAAAACATATTTTTCTACGGTAATACCGGTGTCGGAAAGACTTTTTTATCTAATTGCATTGCAAAAGAGCTTTTAGATGCAGGTTACTCTGTAATTTACTTTACAGCGTTCCAATTATTTGATATATTAAGCAAAGGTGTGTTTGAAAAGGATGCAGATGCCATTGCGGCGCACCAGAATATATTCGACTGTGATTTACTTATCATAGACGATCTCGGAACCGAGCTTTCCAACTCATTTACCACATCACAGCTTTTCCTTTGTGTAAATGAGCGTATACTGCGACAGAAATCTACTATTATTTCCACTAATCTGAATCTGGAACAGATAGCAGAGCTTTACTCCGAGAGAACACTTTCAAGAATTTCAAGCAATTATAGTTTTATCAAGCTCTTCGGAGATGATATACGAATTAAAAAGCGTCTTTCCAAATAGCGCTTTTTATATATATTTAGTTTATTAATTATATGGTTATATGGAGGAATAACAATGCCAAACGATGAGAGAATTTTGGAGACTATGCCAACCGGTACACTTGGACTTGTTGCAACTGACAGTTGTATAGGTCTTGCCCAGAAGGTAGATGCATACTTACAGGGCTGGAGAGAGCACAGAGAGCACCAGCATGCTAACGAGAGTGCTTTCAAGGACTACTACAAAAACAGCTACATTATCAAGCCTTCTACACCTAGATTCGGTTCCGGCGAGGCTAAATGTGTTATCAACCAGTCAGTTCGTGGTTATGATCTGTACATTATGGTAGATGTAACAAACTACAGTCTTACCTATACAGTATGTGGTCAGACAAACCACATGTCACCTGATGACCACTACGCAGACTTAAAGCGTGTTATCGCTGCAGCCGGCGGAAAAGCAAGAAGAATCACAGTTATCATGCCTTTCCTTTATGAGAGCCGTCAGCACAGACGTACAGGCCGTGAGTCTCTTGACTGTCCATTGGCTCTTCAGGAACTTATCAACATGGGTGTAGACAATATCATCACCTTCGATGCTCATGACCCTCGTGTGGTAAATGCTATTCCTCTGAACGGCTTTGAGAATGTAATGCCTTCTTACCAGTTCATTAAGGGCATCTTAAAGAACGTAAAGGATATCACTATTGATGCTGACCATCTTATGATTATCTCTCCTGATGAGGGCGCTACAAACCGTGCTATCTACCTTGCAAACGTACTCGGAGTAGACATGGGTATGTTCTACAAGCGTCGTGATTACAGCCGTATCGTTGACGGACGTAACCCTATCGTTGCTCATGAGTTCCTCGGAACAAATGTAGAGGGTAAGGATGTTCTTATCATCGATGATATGATTTCTTCAGGCGAAAGTATGATTGATACAGCAAGAGAGCTCAAGAAACGTAAAGCTAACAGAATCTTTGTTGTTTCTACATTCGGTCTCTTTACAAACGGCTTTGCTTCATTTGACAAGGCTTACGAGGAGGGTCTCATCTACAGAGTAGTTACAACAAACCTTATCTACCAGTCACCGGAGCTTCTCTCTAAGGAGTACTATATCAGTTGTGACATGAGCAAATACATCGCATACCTCATTGATACATTAAACCACGACTGTTCTATCAGTGATCTTCTCTCACCATATGACAGAATCAAGAAGTGTGTTCAGAAGTACAATGACGAGCAGGCTGCAGCAAAAAATAAATAATTAAGCGCATTTATAAAAAGCCGTGTGAAATGATTTAGATTTCACGCGGCTTTTTTATTTTCTTATAAGTTCATAGTAACTATAGAAAAAAATTTTATAACAATCAAACCTGCAGCTTTCAAGCAATCCTGACGCTTAAGTTTTTCTCAATAGATTAGAATAATTACCCTAGAAATAAAAAACCAGAGAAGTGAGTGTCATCCACTCAAATCTCTGGTTTAATTTAGTCTAAGATTTATACCGATTAAATATTAAACTAACTCAAGGAGAACCTCTAAAGCTCCGTCACCTTTACGCTGTCCAATCTTAACGATTCTTGTGTAACCACCGTTACGATCAGCATACTTAGGAGCGATCTCATCGAATAACTTGTTTGTTACATCGATAGTCTTTGTTCCCTTCTTTGTGCCGTCAGACTCTTTAGCTGTGTAAAGAACCTTGAGCATCTGTCTTCTGGCATGAAGACGTGAAGCAGAATCCTTCTTGATCTTCTTCTCTACTTCGTCATAAACAGTAACTTTCTTTCCGTCTACAACCTCTTTTACTCTCTTGCCATCTTTGTCCTTGCGGGCAACCTTAGCTGTTACAGTAACCTCTTCGAAGTTGTCTTTCTCTTTTACTGCTAATGCGATAAGACCCTCAGCGATCTTACGAACCTCTTTAGCCTTAGCCTCTGTAGTAACGATCTTTCCGTTAACAAGAAGCTGTGTAACCTGACCTCTGAGTAAAGCCTTTCTCTGGCTTGATGTTCTGCTTAACTTACGATATTTTGCCATTTTAATTTCCTCCATTTGTGGGACATCCGGTCACGCTCTTCGGTCTTACTGCCAGACATCGTATCTTGTTGTGATAAAGCCTTGCCTTATTTCAAAAAGCAAATGCTCAAATCAGTTGCCACTCATGTATCAGACACGGTCACGCTCTTTGGTCTTACTGGCCCTGCCGCTATGAGTTTTGTCACACATAAACATAAATATGATATTTAATATTTATATATGACCAATTTATTTAGAAGAATCAGTGCAAGGATTATTCGAATTAATTATTCCTCAGTCTGATTTAACTCTAAACCTAATTCTTTTAATTTTGCTAAAACTTCCTCTAAAGACTTGCGACCAAGGTTACGAACCTTCATCATGTCCTCAGGTGTTCTATTGATAAGCTCTGCAACAGTGTTGATTCCTGCACGCTTTAAGCAGTTGTATGAACGAACTGAAAGCTCAAGCTCATCGATGTTCATCTCAAGAACCTTCTCCTGAGCATCGTTTTCCTTCTCGACCATAACGTCAACCTGCTGTGCTGCCTCTGAAAGATCGATGAACAGATTTAAGTGCTCACTTAACACCTTAGCTGCAAGGCTGACTGCCTCGTCCGGCTCCAATGTACCATTTGTAAATACATCTAATGTAAGCTTATCGTAATCTGTAACCTGACCTACACGGGTATTCTCTACAGTAAGGTTAACACGCTCAACAGGAGTGTAGATTGAATCTACAGCAAGAACTCCGATTGGTGTATCCTCGTTCTTGTTCTTCTCTGCTCCGACATAACCTCTGCCGTTTGTGATTGTAAGCTCCATGTAAAGCTTAGAATCTGCACCACCATTCAAGTGTGCAATCTCTAACTCAGGATTCAAAATCTCGATATCTGAATCAACCTGAATATCGGCTGCTGTAACAACGCCTTCACCTTCGAATTCGATATATGCAACCTTTGGTTCATTTGTAGAACTATTATTGCGAATTGCAAGGTTCTTGATATTCATGATGATTTCTGTAACATCTTCCTTAACACCAGGAATAGAGCTGAATTCATGTAAAACACCATCAATCTTGACCTGGCTTACTGCAGCGCCCGGTAAAGAAGAAAGCATGATACGTCTTAAAGAGTTTCCAAGTGTTGTACCGTAACCTCTCTCTAATGGCTCTACAACAAATCTGCCATATGTCTTGTCTTCTGAAATTTCTGCGATTTCAATTTTTGGTTTTTCAAAATCGAACACTTCAAATTCCCTCCTTCTCGGGTATCGTTGTTATATGTTATCAAAGAGTGGATAAGCCGGGAAATAAATCCCCGGCAAATCAACCTAATTTTACTTAGAATATAACTCGACGATGAGCATCTCATCTACAGGAACATCAATCTGCTCACGTGTAGGTAAATCTTTTACAGTTCCCTGTAATTTCTCAGCATCTACGTCTAACCACTCCGGAACGATTCTTCCGCCAGCTACCTCGACGATATCTTTCATTCTCTGAGTATTCTTTTTGCTCTCTTTAATTTCGATAACATCGCCAGCCTTTACAAGGTATGAAGGGATGTTAACAACTTTTCCGTTTACTGTAACGAACTTGTGATCAACGATCTGTCTAGCTTCTTTTCTTGTTCTTGCGAAACCAAGACGGAAGATTACGTTGTCAATTCTTGACTCAAGGATTGTCATAAGGTTAAGACCTGTTAATCCTTTCATCTGATCTGCTTTCTTGTAGTAGTTACGGAAAGGCTTCTCTAAAACACCATAAATGAATTTAGCTTTCTGCTTTTCTCTTAACTGAAGTCCGTACTCAGACACCTTTCTGTTTGCTCTTGTAAGGTTTCTTCTAGACTTCTTATCATATCCTAAATAACTTGGCTCTAAACCAAGTGATCTGCATCTCTTAAGTACAGGTACTTTATTAACTGCCATTTTAATCTATACCTCCTGATTAGACTCTTCTACGTTTTGGTGGACGACATCCATTGTGAGGTACCGGAGTAACGTCTCTGATTGATGTAACCTCAAGACCACATGCTGAAAGGGCACGGATAGCTGCCTCTCTTCCTGAACCTGGTCCCTTAACGAATACGTCAACTGTCTTTAATCCATGGATTAAAGCTGCCTTTGTAGCTGTTTCTGCTGCCATCTGTGCAGCATATGGAGTAGATTTCTTTGAACCTCTAAATCCAAGACCACCGGCACTTGCCCATGATAAAGCATTTCCTTCAGCATCTGTTAAAGTAACGATTGTGTTATTGAAAGATGCCTGAATATGTGCCTGTCCGCGTTCAACGTTTTTCTTTACACGCTTTTTAGTTGTTTTCTTTGCAACATTCTTAGCCATATTTAAACTAACCTACTTTCTACTTTCTAAACTTTATTTAAGTTATAATGAAGCTCTGCTTCTTCGTCCGCAGAACTAAACGCGCACTACGTTCAAGTGGCGCTTTCACTTATTTTCCAAGTGATTATTTCTTCTTGTTTGCTACTGTTCTCTTAGGACCCTTGCGAGTTCTTGCATTAGTCTTTGTCTTCTGACCGCGAACCGGAAGTCCCTTTCTATGACGGATACCACGATAGCATCCAATTTCCTGAAGTCTCTTGATATTTAAAGCGATTTCTCTTCTTAAATCACCTTCAACTGTCATTGTCTCGTCGATAACAGCGCTGATTCTCTTAACCTCGTCATCTGTAAGATCTCTAACACGAGTGCTTGGATCAACATTAGCTGCTTCAAGGATACGGTCTGCACTTACTCTTCCGATTCCGTAGATGTAAGTTAAGCCGATTTCTACACGTTTTTCTCTTGGTAAATCTACACCTGCAATACGAGCCATGTGTGTTTACACCTCCATAATTTTTAGTTATTTACTATAGTAACGATACATCTGCAACTTGACGTATACTCTCCGAAACACATATGTATCTACAGCTACGGTTGCACGTCCTGAAATGTGTGTAGCCATATGCGCTCCCATATTTGCATTTTGTTCCATATCACTCGGTATTATAATATGAAACCAGAATGCCTCTGTTTATTATGAACAGCGATGATAAATATCTCGCTGCAGCCGCACATAATGATGTGAAAAAAGGTTTAATAAACCAAACGCACAAATAACAGGGTCAAATATTTGTACTAATTAACCCTGTCTCTGCTTATGCTTTGGATTCTCACAGATAATTCTGATGCTTCCTTTTCTCTTGATAACTTTGCACTTTTCGCAAATAGGTTTAACTGATGATCTTACCTTCACAGCAAATCCTCCTTTCTCTATAAAAGTCCTTTTCAGGTACTTTTCCAAAAGTGTCCAGATAGCATTATACACGGACACTTAAGGGAAGTCAATATATTTTTTTAAAAATTATCTGTAAAAATTACTTATCTCTCCAGATAATTCTGCCCTTTGTCAGATCGTATGGTGACATCTCAATTGTTACCTTATCTCCCGGTAAAATTCTGATGAAATTCATACGAAGCTTTCCACTGATTGTAGCTAAAATCTGGTGTCCGTTCTCAAGCTCTACCTTAAAAAACGCGTTTGGTAACTTCTCAACTACAACACCTTCAACTTCGATAACGTCTGCTTTTGACATTTTGATTCCTCCTGTAAATAAATCCTTGGGTTTCGTTATGATTATTATTAGATTAGCTCCAGAAATCCGGCTGCTTTTTCATCCTCTGTCAGAGAAAGTATCTCCGGCTTTCCTTTTGTAATAAGTATGGTATTTTCATAGTGTGCCGACAACGATAAATCCTCAGTAACCACTGTCCATTCGTCATCCATCCACACCACATGCGGTGAACCTGCATTAATCATTGGCTCAACCGCCAGTGTCATGCCCGGCTTAAGTCTAAGCCCTTTTCTAAAGCCCTGTGGTCTGAAGTTCGGCACCTCAGGATCCTCATGTAAATGGCTTCCTATACCATGACCTACAAGGTCATATACAACTCCGTATCCAAAAGACTCGGCAAGCTGCTGTATGGCTCCTGAAATATCATACAGTCTGTTTCCCGCAACTGCATTCTTTATTCCTGCAAAAAAACTGAGACGTGTTCTTTCTATAAGAAGTCTTGCTTCCTCTGAAATCTCTCCTACGCCTACTGTTCTGGCTGCGTCTGAGTGGTATCCTTTGTAGATAACACCAGCATCAAGGCTCACGATATCGCCCTCCTGTAAGATACGCTCATCAGTCGGGATACCATGTACAACCTCCTCATTTACTGAAACACATATGGAGGCCGGATATCCGCAATATCCTAAGAAAGACGGCTCGCATCCATAACTACGAATCATTTCTTCGCCCAGCCGGTCCACATCCTTAGTGGACATTCCCGGTTTGATTTCTTTACCGAGCTGCTGATGAACGGCCGCCAGAATCCTGCCGGCCTCCCTCATCAGCTCTATCTCATGCTCTGATTTTATAGTTACAGACATTATTATTCACCTAAAATACCTACAATGGCTGAAAATACTTCATCCATAGGCTTTGTTCCGTCTACAGACTTTAAAATACCCTGCTTGTCATAATACTCGATAAGCGGCTGTGTCTGCTCATGATATACAGCTAAGCGCTTCTGAACTGTCTCAGGCTTATCGTCATCTCTGAGTACTGTATCAGCGCCACATGCATCACATTTGCCCTCAACCTTTGTTGGATTGAAAACGATATGATATGTTGCACCACAATTGAGGCAGGCTCTTCTTCCACCCATACGGTTAACAATGTTCTCATCAGGAACATCTACATCGATGGCATAATCCATCTTCTCCCCAATCTTTGTGAGAGCATCATCAAGCGCCTTTGCCTGTGGAATTGTTCTTGGGAAACCGTCTAATACAAATCCGTTTTTGCAATCATCCTGCTGTATTCTATCCATAACAAGGTCACATGTAAGCTCATCCGGAACAAGTGCACCCTGATCCATATAAGTCTTTGCCTTCTTACCAAGCTCTGTTCCGTTCTTGATGTTTGCACGGAATATATCTCCTGTAGAGATATGTGGTATAGAATATTTTGCAGCTATCTGTTTTGCCTGTGTACCTTTACCGGCACCAGGTGCCCCTAACATGATGATCTTCATAAAAATTTTCTCCTTTTATACAAAACTTGTTGATAGCACGAATGGAGATACTGAATTCAGTATCTCCAATGTACAATTAATCATCTAAAAATCCTTTATAGTATCGAACTCTCATCTGTGATTCAATTTGCTTCAATGTCTCAATAACAACTCCGACAATGATGATGATTGAAGTTCCACCAAAGGATACATCTGCGTTGAATACTCCATTGAAGAATATCGGAACAAATGCTATAAACGCAAGTCCAATAGCTCCAATAAATACAATGTAGTTTAATATCTGATTTAAGTAATCGCTGGTTGGCTTTCCAGGTCTGATACCGGGTATAAAGCCACCTGAACGCTTCATATTGTTTGCAATCTCAAGCGGATTGAATGTAATGTTTGTGTAGAAATAAGCAAATGCTATAATCAACACAATGTAAACAATAAGTCCGATTGAATATACCGGCTCCTTTGGATCACACCAGTTAGACTGTGATAATCCTTTTAATATCTTAGAGCCTATTCCATTTCCATTGCCTTTTCCAAGGAAGCTGGCAATGATAACAGGTGTCTGCATAAGAGACTGTGCAAAGATTACCGGGATAACTCCACTGGTATTTACCTTTAGTGGAATGCATGTCTGCTGACCGCCCATCTGCTTGTTGCCTCTTATTTTACTAGAGTACTGTACAGGAATCTTGCGCTGTGCATCCTGAAGCAATACTACAAATACTACCATTGCAGCAATTATTGCTACTATGATAAGACCTGCAACAATCGCCTTTGGAATGTTCGCTGCTGAAGCAATGAACTGTGACCAAAGTGTACTTAAATCCTCTGGAATACGTGAAATAATATTGATTGTCAATACTATTGATATTCCGTTTCCAACACCCTTTTCTGTAATACGCTCTCCAATCCACATAAGTACAGCTGAACCTGCTGTAAGTGAAGTAACGACCATAATAACAGTCAATGGTGTCTTTTCTGTAAGGTAATTTTGTCTGTAAAAACCAATTACCATCATGACTGACTCAAGAAGGCCTAATGCTATTGTAAGATAACGTGTTATCTCAACAATTTTCTTTCTGCCATCCTCGCCATCGCGTTGCATCTCTTCAAGCTTAGGTATAGCAATTGTAAGCAACTGCATAATGATTGAAGATGTAATGTATGGTGTAATATTCAGCGCAAATACTGACATCTGTGAGAATGATCCACCTGTTATAGCATCAACAAAGCCTAAACCATCTGCTGATTTACTGTTTAACCAACTCTGAAATACGGAGCCCTTGACACCAGGAATCGGAAGCTCGCTTCCGATTCTGATGACAATAAGCATCATGAATGTAAAAAGGATTCTATTACGGACATCCTTTATTTTAAACGCATTACGGAGTGTTTTAAGCATTAGATCACCTCTGCTTTTCCACCAAGAGCTTCGATTTTCTCTTTTGCACTAGCGCTGAAAGCGTTAGCCTGAACTGTAAGCTTCTTAGTAAGTTCTCCATTTCCAAGAATCTT